>ERZ772855.231-NODE-231-length-70204-cov-15.541861_pt1 | contig 70204 bp, 78 predicted proteins | sample MGYA00511900_ERZ772855 | MGnify/ENA primary metagenome ERZ772855 (study PRJEB29015, sample SAMEA2737701) | human gut metagenome | biome: human gut; feature: human-associated habitat; material: faeces | place: China | collected 2012 ... | reverse complement strand
TCGTACTAGGTATAACCGGAAGTATAGCCGCCTATAAAGCGGCTATACTCATTCGCGGACTTATTAAGAAGGGAGCGGAAGTACAAGTCGTGATTACCCCCGCAGGCAAAGAATTCATCACACCTATCACTTTGTCTGCATTAACAAGCAAACCTGTTATCAGCGAGTTTTTTGCCCAGCGTGACGGGACATGGAACAGCCACGTTGATTTGGGACTATGGGCGGATGCCATGATTATCGCTCCGGCTACCGCATCCACTATTGGTAAAATGGCCAACGGAATAGCGGACAATATGCTGATCACGACTTATCTGTCAATGAAAGCTCCCGTATTCGTAGCTCCGGCAATGGATCTGGATATGTTCGCACACCCTTCCACCCGGAAGAATCTGGACACGCTCCGTTCTTACGGAAATCATATTATAGAACCGGCAGAAGGGGAACTGGCAAGCCATCTGGTAGGAAAAGGCAGAATGGAAGAACCGGAAAAAATAGTGGAAATTCTGGAAGCTTTCTTTGCCAAACAACAAGACATGGCCGGAAAGAAAGTAGTCATTACCGCCGGTCCAACCTACGAGAAAATAGATCCGGTACGCTTTATCGGCAATTATTCTTCAGGAAAAATGGGATTCGCACTTGCCGAGGAATGCGCTTCACGTGGAGCGGAAGTATCGCTAATCAGCGGACCGGTAACGATTCAGGCCCATCACCCTAACATCCGCCGCATAGATGTGGAAAGTGCCGGAGAAATGTACGAAGCCGCCATCCGCGAGTTTCCTACAGCTTCGGCCGGCATCCTGTGTGCGGCAGTGGCCGACTTTACCCCGGAAACCGTAGCCGGTCATAAAATCAAAAGAGAGAAAGATAATTTAACACTGCAACTGAAACCCACACAAGACATTGCCGCCGCACTGGGAAACCGGAAAAAAGACGGACAGACATTAGTGGGATTTGCCTTGGAAACAAATGATGAAACAAAAAATGCACAAAGAAAACTGGAACGTAAGAACCTTGATTTCATTGTACTGAACTCATTGAACGACCAAGGAGCCGGGTTTCGTTGTGACACCAACAAAATAACGATTATAGACCGTCAGGGAGCAACTCCTTATCCGCTGAAAAGCAAACAGGAAGTAGCAAGGGATATTATTGACAGACTGGTAAATAATAAATAATTTCTTAATTTGCCACGTTGCCAATGTGCTAATGCGCTAATTACCATGCGGAATACAACAGCGCAGCAAATTAGCAAATTGACAAATCAGCAAATTATTAAAAAGGAGCAAGAATATGCTGCAATCTATCTATATACAGAATTATGCATTGATTGATACATTGGATATCAGTTTCACCCCCGGCTTCTCTGTCATCACCGGAGAGACCGGCGCCGGTAAATCGATTATTCTAGGCGCTATCGGCTTGTTACTGGGACAACGGGCCGATATCAAAGCGATCAAGAAAGGCGCCAATAAATGTATTGTAGAAGCACGTTTCAACATCTCCGCCTATCAGATGGAGCCTTTCTTTACCCAAAGAGATTTGGAATATGATCCGGATGAATGTATTATCCGCCGCGAGTTATATGCATCAGGTAAAAGCCGCGCATTCATAAACGATACTCCGGCCTCATTGGCGCAGATGAAGGAACTGGGCGAGAAACTGATAGATGTACATAGCCAGCATCAAAACCTGTTGCTCAACAGTGAGGGATTCCAATTGAATGTATTGGATATCCTGGCACAAGATGACAACGAACTTTCAGCATACAAGGATATTTATACCGAGTACAGAAACGTATGCAAACAGCTGGCCGACTTCATAACGCAAGCCGAGCAAAGCCGGAAGGATGAAGATTACATCCGGTTCCAACTGGAACAGCTGGATGATGCAAACCTTCAGGAAGGAGAACAAACCGAACTGGAACAGGAAGCCGAAACCTTGAATCATGCCGAAGAGATAAAAGCGGGTTTGTACAAAGTGGACCAAATAATGGCTTCGGAAGATGCCAGCCTGTTATCCGCTACCAAAGAATGTATGCAAACCCTGCATAACATAGCGAGAGTGTACACACGTGCCCAGGAATGGATAGGGCGTTTAGACAGTTGTTACATAGAACTGAAAGATCTGTCGCATGAAATAGCAGGCGCACAGGAGGAAGTGGAGTTCAACCCCACCCGTCTGGATTATGTAAATGAACGCCTGAACTTAATCTACTCTTTGCAACAGAAGCATCACGTACAAACAATAGAGGAATTGATAGCCGTGCAAACCGACTATCATGAGAAGCTGAACGCCATCACTTCTTTTGATGACCGTATAGCAGAACTTACCGCCCAAAAAGAAACGCTATATGACAAAGTGATAAAGCAAGCTGCTGTGTTGACAAAACTCCGTTCCCAATCGGGCAAGCACATTGAAAGACAGATGCAAAGCCTGCTGGTTCCTCTCGGTATGCCCAATGTGCGCTTTGTGGTGGAACTGAATCCGCGCAAGGAACCGGACAGTAAAGGGATGGACAGTGTGACATTCCTGTTTTCGGCCAACAAGAATGGAACATTACAAAATGTAGCTTCCGTAGCATCGGGTGGTGAGATTGCCCGTGTCATGCTTTCGCTGAAAGCCATGATAGCCGGAGCTGTGAAACTGCCTACTATCATCTTTGATGAAATAGACACCGGAGTTTCCGGTTCCATCGCCGAGAAAATGGCGCTCATCATGCAGGAGATGGGAAAACAAAACCGTCAGGTCATCAGCATCACCCACCTGCCCCAGATTGCAGCACGCGGCATCACTCATTATAAAGTATATAAGGAAGATACGGAAACAGGCACCAACAGCCACATCCGCCGCCTGACTGATGAAGAAAGAGTAAAAGAAATTGCCAATATGCTAAGTGGGGCTACCTTGACAGAGGCAGCCCTGAACAATGCAAAGGCGCTGATAAGTGGCTAGTGCCAATTACCACTAACCACCTGTCACTAACCATTAACCACTTATTAAATATGTTAGAAAAGAATGAAATGATTTTCGGTGTACGCGCTGTTATTGAAGCCATACAAGCCGGAAGAGAGATAGATAAAGTATTGGTGAAGAAAGATATACAGAGCGAACTGTCCAAAGAACTGTTTACCTGCTTGAAAAATACCCTCATCCCTGTTCAGCGTGTACCCGTGGAGCGTATTAACCGTATTACCCGGAAAAACCATCAGGGAGTTGTAGCATTCATCTCCTCTGTCACCTACCAGAAAACAGAAGATCTGGTACCTTTCCTGTTTGAAGAAGGAAAAACACCCCTATTCGTCATGCTGGATGGAATTACCGATGTACGTAACTTCGGAGCCATTGCCCGTACCTGCGAATGTGCCGGTGCAGATGCCATTATTATTCCCTCGAAAAACAGTGTCAGTGTCAATGCCGACGCAATGAAAACATCAGCAGGAGCTCTGCACACTCTTCCCGTATGCCGCGAACAAAATCTGACTAATACCATCAAGTATCTGAAAGACTGCGGATTCAAGATTGTAGCAGCCACGGAAAAAGGTGATTATGATTACACCAAAGCAAACTATAAAGACCCTGTATGTATCATTATGGGAGCCGAGGACACAGGTGTTCCCTACGAACACCTTTCCCTGTGCGATGAATGGATCAAAATACCGTTAATGGGTAAAATAGAATCATTGAACGTATCGGTTGCCGCAGGTATTCTGATTTATGAAGCTGTAAAGCAACGCGGCTTCACAGAAGACAAAACGGCATCCGCTTTATAAATACCGTATCATCGTTAACAAACAACTAACTATATCATGAAGAAAGTACTTTTGATACTGGCATGCGGCATAGCCGCCCAGCTAAGCTATGCACAAGCAACCCCAAAGTGGGCCGGCAAAGCTAAAAAAGCCGTTTTTTCCATCGTTACATACGATAAAGATAACAAAATCAAGAATACAGGAAATGGATTCTATATCAATGAAAATGGAACAGCATTATCCGATTATACCCTGTTTGAAGGAGCCGAACGTGCAGTAATCATTAATGCGGACAGTAAAGAATTGCCTGTATTGCGTATCTTGGGAGCCAACTCCATGTATGACATCGTAAAATTTAATACTGAAACCGATAAAAAGACCATAGCATTAAAATCGGCATCACAGCCGGCATCGGTAGGTGAAACAGTCTATCTGCTACCCTACTCGACTCAAAAAGCGGCAACCTGCCAGACAGGGACCGTCACCAAAGTAGACACCATCGGCGACAAGGCATATTACTATACACTGGCAATGACAACCAACGAAAAAACAGTAAGTTGCCCTATTATGAATGCCAATGGAGAAGTATTAGGTTTAATCCAAAAAAACGCATCGGATGAAGCCAAGGAAAGTTATGCCATCGGAGCTACATACGGTGCCTCGCTGAGCATCACCGCCCTTTCTTTGAACGATATGTCACTGAATAAAATCGGCATCAAAAAAGGACTGCCCGAAACAGAAGACCAAGCACTGGTGTACCTGTTCATGGCATCTTCACAACAAAATCAGGACGAATATATCACCACATTAAACGATTTCCTGGAACAATATCCCAACAGCGCGGACGGATATATACGCCGTGCCACTACTTATATGGGATTTAATGATGATGAACACAACGCTTTGGCAGATGCCGACCTGAAGAAAGCACTGGAAGTGACAGCCAACAAGAGTGAAACGCAATATAATATCGCTAAATTAATTTATTCGTACACCATCTCTTTAGGTGACAAGAAACCATACGGTGACTGGAGTTACGACAAAGCTCTCTCCATTATTCATGATGCCATGCAGGCCGACAACCAACCCATTTACACACAATTGGAGGGAGACATTCTGTTTGCTATGAAAAAATATCCTGAGGCATACGCCGCTTATGAAAAAGTGAACCAGTCTTCCATAGCCTCTGCCGCTACATTTTACTCGGCAGCCAAAACCAAACAACTGATTGAAGGAACAGATATGAACGAGGTTATTGCCTTGATGGATAGTGCTGTGGCACGTTTCACCAAGCCTTATACATCGGAAGCGGCTCCTTATTTCTATGAACGGGCAGAGATAAAAGCCCAGACAGGCAAATACCGTGAAGCGGTAATAGATTATGATACTTTTTATGATGCCATCGGTGGACGCGTTACAGCCGCCTTTTATCTGCAACGCGAACAGGCGGAAATACAATGTAAAATGTATCAGCAAGCTATCAACGACATTAATAAAGCAGTAGAAATGACTCCTGAGGATGTAGCCATGTGGGTGGAAAAAGGTTCGGTGCATCTACGTGTAGGGCAACATAACGAAGCAATAGAAGCATTGGAAAAGGCTATCTCTTTAGACCCGAAAGCCGCAGCCGCATATCGTATGCTGGGATACTGCCAGATACAATTAAAGAAAAACAAAGAAGCCTGTGCAAATTTTGCCAAAGCAAAAGAACTGGGCGATGAAGTGGTAGACGGACTGATACAGAAGTATTGCAAATAATACCGGGAAGCTCCATCTGAAATCCGCGAATCTTGCTACATGATTTCTGAAATCTTGTTGCATGATTCGCGGATTTTTGCTACAAGATTTCAGGAAACATTCCCTGTCATTCATGAAAAAGCAGGAAAGAAAAAAAATCTACTTATCTTCCCACTGCCGTATAATCAGTACCCGTTTCGTATCTTCCGTCACCCGGAAACGGTCATCGCTACGCTCTCCTACCAGCCATACAATCCGGTCTGCTGAGCAAACCACATACTGATTTTCTTTCTGGAAAAGAGAAAACTTACGATCTGTCAGATAATCGCTGACCTTCTTTTTCCCTTTCATTCCGAAAGGAACAAACTTATCCCCCTGCCGCCATTTACGCACCGTGAGAGGTAGTACCACCTTATCCGCATCCAAACAGGCCGTATTCTTATTCCTGGGGATGACAAAGTCCGGCATTATTTCCTGCGTTTCCATTGCAAGCCGGAATGGGGGCACATTTTCCTCCACTTCCTCATCCGCCGGCTTCCTCCTGCGAATAATCAGCTCCGTCCTGTCGCGCAGCACCTCCCATCCGGCAGAAACGAATCTTTTTCCCGACTGGGCAGACAAACTGCGGAATACATCTCCTACCTGAACGGAATTGAAACCTAACGGATGAAGAATCTCAAACAGCAAAGCCGCCGGAACACTCTCTTCCATCAAACGAGAAATAAGAATATGGCCGGACTTTTCCATCACCCTTTCTTTCCCCGCCTCTATTTCCTTATTATATATAAGAGAAACATCAGTCAGACGTCTGGATGTTTCAGCTATACTTTCACTGACAGAAGGATTCAGCTCACGCAACATCGGAAGAATATTCAGACGGATTTTATTACGCATATATTCATCTTGCAGATTGGTACTGTCTGTAACATAACCTTGACGCAAACAACGCAAATAATCCAAAATATCCTGACGGCTCACCTCCAACAAAGGCCGTACAATGCAGCCGTTATGCGGACTGATACCTTTCAAGCCATTGATTCCCGCGCCACGTATCAAATTCAATAAAAAAGTTTCCACACTATCGTCCCGATGATGGGCTACGGCAATAACAGCCATCCCCCTCTCCTTACGCAGTTGTTCGAACCAATCATAGCGCATTTCGCGAGCTGCCATCTCAATAGAAACATGATGCCTTGAAGCATAAGCGACTGTATCAAAATGAGTAACATGCAAAGTCACTCCCAGCCCTTTACACAACTCATTGACAAACCTTTCATCTCTATCGGACTCCTCACCACGAAGATGGAAGTTACAATGGGCAGCCTCACAATGATACCCTAAAACAAGCAAGACACGCAACAAAGCTACCGAATCCGCTCCGCCACTCAATGCCACTAACACCTTATCATGCAAAGTGAAAAGTTGTTTTTCCTCTATATACTTCTGAATATTCCAATGAAACATGACACAAAGATAAGGGTTCTGCAAGACAAAAACAAAGTGCCTGTTCTTTATTTAAAAACAATCTAAATAGTTTGCATACTTCTAAGTAATAACTTATCTTTGCGAAAAATTTAAAACAAGATGCGTTTATCCGAATTAAGAACAGGAGAAAAAGGCGTAATAGTCAAGGTGTTAGGTCACGGTGGTTTCCGCAAGCGAATCGTTGAAATGGGTTTTATTAAAGGAAAAACCGTAGAGGTAATCTTGAACGCCCCTTTGAAAGACCCTATAAAATACAGACTACTAGGTTACGAGATCTCTCTCCGAAGACAAGAGGCAGATATGATTGAGGTGATAAGCGAGCAGGAAGCACGCACGATGCAGAACCCTTACCATGGTTCCATAACAGAAGATGTACCCGTGTCCGAATCAGAACTGGTGGCACTGGCAAAAGGCAAACGCCGTACAATCAATGTAGCCTTAGTAGGTAATCCTAATTGTGGAAAGACTTCGCTATTCAATATTGCATCCGGCGCCCATGAACATGTAGGAAACTACAGTGGTGTGACAGTAGATGCCAAAGAAGGTTTTTTCGACTTCCAAGGTTATCATTTCCGTATTGTAGATTTACCCGGAACCTATTCTCTTTCAGCCTATACTCCGGAAGAACTTTATGTACGCAAACATATCATTGAAGAAACTCCGGATGTAATCATCAATGTGGCAGACTCTTCCAACCTGGAACGTAATTTCTATCTTACCACCCAATTGATTGACATGAATGTGCGTATGGTCATCGCACTGAATATGTATGACGAACTGGAAAGCAGCGGCAACAAACTGGATTACATCAAGTTAAGCCAATTGATCGGAGTGCCTATGATACCTACTGTCTGCCGGCGGGGTGAAGGCATAGACCAACTGTTCCATGTTATCATCGGTATTTACGAAGGCGGGGATTTCCTGTCACAAAAGGGCGAAATACGTTCTGAAATTCTGGAAGATCTGAGAGACTGGCACAAAACCTATGTACCCGACCACGAATTCGGAAGCCACAAAGAAGAGGAAGATGCCCGCCCACGCGGATATATGCGCCATATTCACATTAACCACGGTCCTGAACTGGAGCGCAGTATCGAAGAAGTAAAAAAAGCAATCAGTCAAAACGAAGACATACGCCATAAATACTCCACCCGCTTCCTATCTATCAAATTACTGGAAAACGATAAGGAAATAGAAAATTTCATCTCTACACTGCCTAATGGCAAAGAAATTATAGCGATACGCAACAAGGAAACCTTACGTATCCGTAAAGTGATGAACGAAGACAGCGAGCAAGCTATTACGGATGCTAAATATGGTTTTATTACCGGAGCTTTGAAGGAAACATTCACCGACAATCATTTGGAAAAAGAACAAACAACCCGCGTGATAGACAGTATTGTGACACATCGCATTTGGGGATATCCTATTTTTTTCCTGTTCCTTTACATCATGTTTGAGGGAACCTTTGTTTTGGGTGACTACCCTATGCAAGGTATTGAATGGCTAGTAGACCAGTTGGGCAACCTGATACGGAACAATATGGCTGAAGGTCCTTTGAAAGACTTACTGATAGATGGTATTATCGGTGGAGTGGGCGGTGTTATCGTTTTCCTGCCGAATATCCTCATATTATACTTTTTTATTTCTATATTGGAAGATTCGGGGTATATGGCACGCGCTGCATTTATCATGGATAAAATAATGCATCGGATGGGACTGCATGGCAAGTCCTTTATTCCACTGATTATGGGATTCGGCTGTAATGTACCTGCCATAATGGCAACACGTACTATAGAAGACCGAAAGTCCAGACTAATCACCATGTTGGTGAATCCTTTAATGTCCTGTAGTGCTCGTCTTCCCATATATTTAGTTATGATAGGTGCTTTTTTCCCTAACTGCGCCAGCTTTATGTTACTTTGCATCTACACAGCAGGCATTTTATTGGCAGTAATAATGGCCCGTATTTTCAGTAAATTTCTGGTGAAAGGAGAAGATTCTCCATTTGTGATGGAACTCCCCCCCTATCGTATGCCTACCTCTAAAAGTATCATGCGCCATACATGGGAAAAAGGAGCACAATATCTGAAAAAGATGGGAGGCATTATCATGATTGCCTCAATTATTATCTGGTTTCTAGGGTATTATCCACAACATGATGCTTACGAAAGCGTGGCTGAGCAACAAAAAAATTCATATATCGGACAAATAGGCAAAGCCATAGAGCCTGTTATCAAACCGCTAGGATTTGACTGGAAGTTAGGAATCGGACTTATTTCAGGTGTGGGGGCTAAAGAACTGGTAGTAAGCACACTAGGAGTATTATACACAAATGAAGGAGATGTGGAAAATGTGAATCTTTCTAACCGCATCCCCATTACTCCACTGGTTGCATTAGCTTACATGCTGTTTGTATTGATTTACTTCCCCTGTATTGCCACTTTCGCAGCAATCAAGCAAGAATCCGGCAGTTGGAAATGGGCCATATTCACAGCAGGATACACCACTGGATTGGCTTGGCTTATTGCATTTACTGTATTTCAAATAGGAAGTCTTATCGTTTAATAAACCTAAACCTAAAATTATTTGTTTATCAAGCATGGAGTTACAACAAATTATAGTTATTGCAATTGTATGCCTCTGCACCATATGGATAAGCATACGTATCTTTCAGTATTTCAAGCGCATAAAGAACAATAGCAATCCGTGTGAATGCTGTAGTTCGGACTGCGCCATGAAGTCTATGCAGAACAAGCCAAAGTACGGTTGCGAAAAAAATGCAGAAAAAGTGAGAAAAAAATAGCAGAATATTTGCAGATTAAAAAAAATGTCGTACCTTTGCAACCGCAATCGAGAAACAAAGATTGCTAACGACAAGGTTCCTTGGATGAGTGGCTTAGTCAGCGGTCTGCAAAACCGTGTACGGCGGTTCGAATCCGCCAGGAACCTCCAAAAGCGAAAATGGATTAGAATGAAAATTTCTAATCCATTTTCGCTTTTCAGCTACTTACGTCCTCTATGGTAGAAGTAGAGAAGGGTGGGCTTCCACCCCCGCGACTCCACTGGAGATGTTGAGGCTTTATAGCTCCCTCTATAAATTATATTACAGACATCCATCTGCATGCGAAATCAAACAACAAACCGTTTTCACCCCGTATGACGAATGTGAATATTTTATGGACGGGTGCGATATAATGTTAGATCAACTTTATTCTTATCCCCTGGGATTAAAATGCATTATATGCCATGAGCAAAGGAATTATAGTTGTAGGAGGTACAGAAGAGGAACATTACAACTTATTAGGCAAAGACAGACTTCATCCTATCATCAACGTATACCCTGAAGAAAATGACATTTATAATAAACTAGATAGTTTATTAGCTAACCCAAATTTCTCAATTATCCGCCGACAGCATTGAATATATCAAAAAATACCATTGCCCAATAAGGTGGCTAAAGAATGTTTGGATTTTTGGGAGAAAAATTAATTCCATCCATTAGCACTTCACTATCAGCATCTTATTACTTCCATCAAAAAAATATATCTAAAAAAAGAGCAAAATGTTTGCATAATTCAATTTATCCCCTTATCTTTGCACCGCGTTTGAGAGATAACGCTTCTGAAAAGAAGGAAGTTTGGGTGAGTGGCTGAAACCACCAGTTTGCTAAACTGACGTACGGGTAACCGTACCGGGGGTTCGAATCCCCCAGCTTCCGCAAGCGGGTCATAAAAGTAGTTTATGACCCGCTTTTATTTTTCAATGATTTGAGATCAAGGCTTTCGGAAGCCCTAAAAAGACGACTCAAAATACTTCATTAAAACTTCAGGGAAGATAACCAGTGGTAACTTATGTAGATTGCGATCAGAATCGCATTGGGTTGTTTTTTTTAATCCAACCGCACTGATAGCTTACTTTCGCGTATTAACATAACATACCCACAGTTTTTTCGGACTGACCATTAAATTCCTATTTTATAGTAACAGCACAAAAAAAATCATTTTTTATTTTGCAGATTAAAAACAAACTTTTAACTTTGCAGCGTCTTAGAAAAAGAGTTAAGAGCAACTGATGGCGGTATCGTCTAGTGGCCTAGGACGCGGCCCTCTCACGGCTGAAACTCGGGTTCGATTCCCGGTTCCGCTACCTTTAGAAGCTAATTGGTTTATTGTCACCAATTAGCTTTATTTTTTTATAAAACTAAAATAAAAAGAGTACTTATCATTTTTTCATTTATTGACTACTTTATACTTAAAAATGCACAAGTATTCGCATTATACCTACTAATAGTGATGCATAGCTCACAAAAAAGGAGTACCTTTGCAGCCCTAAATCATCTTAATAATGACAGTATGGAAATGAACAAAGTTTTTAAGGATGGATTGTGGAGTAAGGAAATTAATGTTTCAGACTTCGTATATACCAACATTACCCCTTATGAGGGCGATGCCTCATTCTTGGCAGGCCCCACAGAGCGAACTAAAAAAGTGTGGAACGAATGCCTCAAGGCACTAGAAGAAGAACGTGCCAATAACGGAGTTCGTTCCCTTGATAATGTAACAGTATCTACTATCACCTCACATAAAGCAGGATACATTGACCGTGAAAACGAACTGATTGTAGGTCTTCAGACGGACGAACTTCTGCGCCGTGCCATCAAACCTTACGGTGGTATCAAGGTCGTAGAAAAAGCCTGCCATGAAAACGGTGTGGAAGTAGATGAAAAAGTAAAGGATATCTTTACTCATTATCGCAAAACCCATAATGATGGCGTATTTGATGCTTATACCGAAGAAATCCGCTCTTTCCGTTCACTCGGTTTCCTGACCGGTCTGCCCGATAACTATGCACGCGGACGCATTATTGGTGACTACCGCCGTTTGGCACTGTATGGTATCGACCGACTGATTGAAGCAAAACAAGAAGATTTGCGCAATATCACCAGTCCGATGACCGATGCCCGTATCCGCCTGCGCGAAGAAGTAGCCGAACAAATTAAAGCACTGAAAGAAATAAAAATATTGGGTGAATATTACGGACTCGATTTGAGCCGTCCCGCTACTAATGCACAAGAAGCGGTTCAGTGGGTTTATATGGCATATCTTGCTGCCGTGAAAGAACAAGATGGAGCAGCTATGTCATTGGGCAACGTTTCTTCATTCCTGGATATCTATATTCAATATGATTTGGATCATGGTAAAATTGACGAGTCATTCGCTCAGGAGCTAGTGGATCAGTTTATCATCAAGTTACGTATGGTCCGCCATCTGCGTATGCAATCATACAATGACATCTTTGCAGGTGACCCCACCTGGGTGACCGAATCTATCGGCGGACGATTCAACGACGGACGCACCAAAGTAACAAAAACTTCTTTCCGCTTCTTACAAACACTATACAATCTGGGTCCGTCACCTGAACCCAATATGACTGTACTGTGGAGTCCGGAGTTGCCGGAAGGTTTCAAAGAATTCTGCGCACAGGTTTCTATCGACACTTCTTCCATACAGTACGAAAACGATACGCTGATGCGCGAAGTGCGTAACTGTGACGATTATGGCATTGCCTGCTGTGTGTCTTATCAGGCTATCGGCAAACAAATCCAATTCTTTGGGGCACGCTGTAATCTAGCTAAGGCTCTGTTACTAGCTATCAATGGCGGACGTTGCGAAAATACAGGAACTGTAATGGTGAAAGATATTCCTGTATTGACAGGAGACTTGCTGAACTTTGAAGAAGTATGGTCTAATTATAAGAAAGTATTAATGCAGATTGCACGTGTGTATAATGATGCGATGAATATCATTCACTATATGCATGACAAATATTATTACGAAAAGGCTCAAATGGCATTCATTGATACCGATCCACGTATCAATCTGGCATATGGCGTAGCCGGTCTGTCCATTGCCATTGACTCATTGTCTGCCATCAAATACGGCAAGGTACGTGCCAAACGTAATGATATAGGTTTGACTGAAGGCTTTGATATTGAAAATACATATCCTTGCTTCGGTAATGATGATGACCGCGTAGACCACTTAGGAGTAGATTTGGTTTATTTCTTCAGTGAAGAATTAAAGAAACATCCGGTATACAAAAACGCCCGTCCTACCCTGTCACTGCTGACTATCACCTCTAATGTAATGTACGGTAAGAAAACAGGTGCCACTCCTGACGGTCGTGCCAAAGGGGTTGCTTTCGCTCCGGGTGCCAACCCGATGCACGGACGTGATAAGAACGGTGCCATCGCCTCATTGAGTTCTGTAGCCAAACTACGCTATCGTGATGCTCAGGACGGCATCAGTAACACATTCTCTATCGTACCAAAATCACTAGGAGTGGATCGGGAAACCCGTATAGAGAATCTGATAACCATGATGGACGGTTATTTCACCAAAGGGGCACACCACCTGAATGTAAATGTTCTGAACCGTGAAATGCTGGAAGATGCAATGGAGCATCCTGAAAAATACCCGCAACTTACTATCCGCGTATCAGGTTATGCCGTAAATTTCATCAAATTGAGCCGTGAACATCAGCTGGAAGTAATCAGCCGTTCTTTCCACGAAAGAATGTAACATCACATATACATTAATCGTAGGGGCGGGTTTTAAACCTGCCCTTACCAGTTTAAAAACAAATCATTATGATCAGAGTACATTCTTACGAGTCAATGGGGACGTTTGACGGTCCCGGCTTACGCTTAGTCGTATTTTTACAAGGATGCAATTTCCGATGTCTCTATTGTGCCAACCCCGACACAATTGACACCAAAGGTGAAAGTACGGAAACGGCAATAGACGAAATTGTGCATATGGCTGTCAGCCAAAAAGCTTTTTTCGGTAAAAAAGGAGGTGTGACTTTCAGCGGCGGCGAACCTACATTGCAAGCAAAAGCACTAATTCCGTTATTCCAGCGGTTAAAAGAACAAAACATCCACATCTGTATAGATACCAACGGCAGTATATGGAATGAGGAAGTAGAGGAACTGCTAAAATGGACAGACCTCGTATTATTAGATATCAAGGAATTTAATAATGTGCGACATCGGCAACTGACAGAACGTAGCAACGAACAAACCATACGTACCGCTGAATGGCTTGAAAAAAACGGAAAACCTTTTTGGTTGCGCTACGTATTAGTTCCAGGCTATAGTTCCTTTGAGGAAGACATACGGGCATTAGGAGAGCACTTCAAGAACTATCACATGATTCAAAGAGTAGAAATACTACCTTATCATACATTAGGCGTACACAAATATGAAGCCATGGGAAAAGAATACAAACTGAACGGAATAAAAGAAAATACCCTAGAACAATTGGAAACAGCCAAAACGTTATTTGGTGAATATTTCAATACCGTATATTTAAATTAGAAAAGACAAACTTACCGTCTATCCGGTACTTAAGTTCCGTTAAGGAGATGAGCCCCATAATTTTCGCCTCATCTCCTTTTTATGTATAAGAAACAATATATTTATATCAGCACTACCATCACATCCCGTGCCCCATGAGCACCCATTACCAAGGCCTGCTCAATATCAGCTGTCTTTGACGGACCGGAAATAAAGGTTCCGAAACCATATTCGCCTGTATCTATCAGTTTATATGCTTCATGCATATTGTTCACAATCTTATTCTTATCTAGAAGAATAACCAACTTTTCGGCAATAAAATAAATGGCACGCTGCTTTACATCCTGCTCTATCCATACCGCACCATTCTCCGCAACCCCAATCTTTCCATCTATGACAGCCAAATCCGTCCCATTCAATTCTGCAGGATCTTCCAAATCATCGGGATTAAATGTTGCACAAGTAATACTCTTCAGATTAGAAGCGATGCGTTTGGCTCCAGGATAAGCTTTTTTAATGAAATCATTCACGTTCTCCTCTTTTTCCAAAAAAATGGCTTCTCCTCCTACTTGCTTCATGACGAAATAAAACTGTTCTACCTTACTGGGATAAGTCAATGCCATATCTTCCAATGGCTTTAAATCCGGTTTCTCATATTTTACATGTGTAGCACGCCGGATGCTCTGCAATATATCTTCTCTGCTGCTCATAATTTACTTCACTTTACCTTTCTTCCACATTTCATTGAAACTCTCCTTAGCAAATTTCGGCATTTCACGTCCTTTCCCCCAGTCATTCAATCCGTTATAGATAAGGAAACGCGGCACTCCATTTACCAATGGCGCCCATTTTAATGCCATATTGAATATCGAAGGGCGGTTCATCATGAATTCCATGCCACCGGACATTACCTTTTTCATCCGGTCTGCCTTACCCAATTTATCCAAATCCTGGCGCCACAAATAGATCTGCTCCGCCAAATCCACTTTAGCCGGACATACAAACGAACAGGAATAACACAAAGAACAAGCCGACACATTGTCATAATAATGTAACGGCGCCTTCAACATCCCCAGGTTAATCCCGATAGGGCCGGGAATAAAATAAGTATAAGAGTACCCCCCACTACGTCTATATACAGGACATGTATTCATACAGGCTCCACAACGAATACAATTCAAAGTCTTGATATGCTTTGGGTCGGCTAATATCTTACTACGTCCGTTATCTACAATAATAATATGAAGTTCCCCACCCTCTCTAGGCTTTCGATAATGAGAAGTATATGTAGTAATGGGTTGTCCTGTAGCCGAACGGGCCAACAAACGGGTGAACACTCCCAATGATTCACGATCCGGCACAATTTTTTCCATACCAAAAGCCGCAATCTGTAATTTAGGCTGGGAAGTACCCATATCCGCATTTCCTTCATTGGTACATACCACAATCTCACCAGTAGAAGCTACAGCAAAGTTAGCACCTGTCATAGCCGCCTCAGCATGAATAAATTTCTGACGAAGATTTTTCCGGGCTGCATGTGTAAGGTAAGTAGGGTCAAAATTTCCTTTCTCCGTACCCATCTCTCGCTCGAAAAGCTCACCTACCTGTTCACGTTTGATATGAATAGCAGGTAATACAATATGGCTCGGCTTCAGATGCATCAATTGCAAGATACGCTCTCCCAAGTCGCTTTCTACCACTTCAATCCCTTTGCTTTCCAAAAAGGGATTAAGTTCACACTCCTCGGCCAACATGGATTTGCTTTTTATAAAATGCTTCACTCCGTGCTGGTTCAGAATATTGTAGACAATATTACAATACTCATCCGCATCCTTTGCCCAATAGACATGAGCTCCGTTAGCACGCGCATTGTTTTCAAACTCCACCAATAATTCGTCCAAATGGCTGTTACTATATAGTTTAGTAGCACATGCCATATTACGCAATTCCTCCCATTCGGGAACTTCTTTACTCAGTCTGTCACGCTTTGCCCTAACCAGCCAAAGTGTTTCGTCATGCCATGCGGCCTGTTTCTTGTTTTTCAGAAACTCCGCAGCTGCTTTTGAATGTTTCGTACTCATAATCCTGCCGCTAAGATTTCAACAATGTGCAATGTCTTGATAGGAAGTTTGTCACGGGCAATGATACCATTCTGATGCATCAGGCACGAACTGTCGGCCCCCACAATGTATTCAGCACCGGTAGCAATATGACGCATCACCTTGTCATGCCCCATCTGCACGGAAACCGCATCTTCCTCTACGGCAAACATACCGCCGAAACCGCAACATTCGTCTTTGCGTTCCGGTTCCACAACTTCCACTCCTTCTACTAAAGAGAGCAAATCACGCAATTTGCTGAAATAAGGAATATTAAGTTCGCTGGCAGAAGAAAGTTTCATCAATCTCACTCCATGACAACTGTTTTGCAGACTCACTTTATGTGGAAACTTGGCTTTCAACGAAGAAGGCTTGACGATATCATGAATAAACTCACAGATATCATATATCTTACCTTCGCTGGCACACCGATGTTTGTCTTCTTTCAACAGACGACTGTAGTTATCACGCACAAAAACGACGCAACTGGCCGAAGGGCCCACTATATAATCGTAATTCTTAAACTGTTCGTCAAAATGACGGGCCAAATCTACCGCTTTATTCTCGAAACCTGCATTCGCCATCGGTTGGCCGCAACAAGTCTGATTGAGAGGATAATCCACATCCACTCCCAAACTTTTCAGCAGCTTGTACGAGGCTATCCCCACCTGCGGATATACCGCATTGATATAACAAGGAATAAATAAACCTACTTTCATTGTCATTAGTTAATATGTGTCCTATATTGAATAACAAAGTTAGAGGATATTTGTTAAGAAAACAACGAGATTTCTAACGAATAATGAAGCGGAATAGGTAAAAAAGCATAATATTGTGAGCAAAAGCCTTACTAATAAAAAAGTACTCCCCGCGAATCACTTCGCAGGGAGCACTTTTAACTAATAACTAACTTTGTGGTTTACGTAATTTCTATATGACTAACTTATAGTGCAAAGATAGAGGTTAGGGACCACATCCACAATCACTTCATTTAGGTATTCTATCTTATTCCACTCACCATTTGTAGGTATTATAAGTTCATCTTCACCTCGCTTAGTTCAACCAGTTTATTTACGATAGCGTAAATAGTCAATCCGGCAGGTGAATGTATCTGTAGCTTGCGCGCAATATTCCGACGGTGAGTTATCACCGTATGAATGGAGAGGAACAGTTTTTCCGCCGTTTCCTTATTTGTCATCCCACGTACCACGCAACAAATAATTTCTTTCTCACGCTGGCTCAACGCTTCCTGTTCGCCATCTGTTTCATCCACACCAAGATTCATCAGGTCTACTAACTTTTTATTTAAAACTTCGATGTCATCATATAGCGCTATACTCTCATCGTATCCCTTCAACAGATTGGTATCTGTGACTGAACACAACAAAGAAACGCATTTGACAGATGCCTGTGGATAGTTCGATTTGAACTCGTCCACGTTAAACCATCCTCCGAAAGTAGGATTTATGATTAGAATATCCGGCTGATGTCCCTGCATACAATTTTGCAGTCCTTCAAGAGAAGTTATTTCCACCGGCTGTATTATAAGATCAGGCATGCGCTTCAGCACAGCCACAAGTCCGCTACGCACAATGACTGAAGTTTCGGCCACCGCAACGTGCACAAGTTCTGTCCGTTTCATTTCCCCTCCTTTTCCAGCCTAAGTACAGCAGGCACAAACAAGTAATCCTCTACGCGGCAATGAGATGCCAAATCTTGTTCACAACTGAATATGTCGAATAATACGGCGTTCAACAAATGGTTATTTCCTTTTGCCGGATAATATTTAATAATGATGTTTTTTAACTCAGTCAGTGTCGCATCTATCTGATCATGCCTGCGGGCAAACTGTGAGATACGGAATCCTCCCGTTTCTCGTCCCGTCATCAGATTCTCTACATAAGTAAACACATTCATATCTTCATAATCCATGTGTTTACGCACTTCTCCGGCATACTGATCAAAAAATTTCAGAATGAGAAATGCAACCTCGTTTTCCGTGGAACAATCTATAGCTTCTATCAATTTACGGCGTATGGTAGGCAGACAGAAATCAAGGAAATAATGATGTGCCTGTTTTAAATAATTCATCAATGAAGGCATAGAAATATCCTTCACATCATCCTCCATCCGGTCGCTATCTTCAATCATGAAGTTTACCACCGCAAGGAAAGTACGACAATCCACTCCATTTTCACGGCACACCTCCTGTACTGTCTTGTCTCCAAACCCTAACGAAAGATCAAAACGGCTCATTACCTGTAGCAATGTATAGTTATCACAGATAAGATAACTCATTTTGTCCGTCGGAGTATATTTACTTGTTTTATACATAGTTATGTTTTTTATTTCTCTTTATGGCCGCAAAGTTACGGAAAATCATCAGGGTTATCAATCACTATAAATAGGTATTTTCTCTTGTACCCCATAATTCCCGTTCAACCGGCCAATGCCAGTCTTTTAATTATACATTAATATATAGCCGTTAAGATAAGTGGCAAGAAGCAACCACAAAAGATAAGGAACAAAAAGATATGCCGAAGATTTCCTCACCGGATAACTTTCTATCATATAATAAATAACAAGCACATCCAGCACCAGAATATTTGCAAAACCTAGCAACGGACTCCGAAAATAAAAGAAGAAAATGCTCCATGTAAAATTAAACAGAAGCTGGAATCCGAATAATCTGATAATCATTTGTCGTCTTATTGTCCATATATGCCAAATCAACCCGATAGAAATTCCCATGCACAGATAGATAAAACTCCAAGCAATGGGAAAAGCTATATCAGGGGGTGTACAAGAAGGTTTTTCCAATGCAGGATACCAGTTGAGTATGGAGTCCGACTGAAAATAAGAAGCAGTACAGCCTACACCAAAACAGATAAGTATAGCAATCAGTATGGGGATTATTCTTTTCATAAGGAGAATTGTTTCTATTTATGCCATAATTAACAAACCAACCTCCGGATTTGTTGCAGAAACAGAACACTTCTCCCCTGCAGGTGTCTAAAAAACGTGCTCCCATTCGTTCGCTTACGATGGGAGCACTTACAACACAAAAACTAAACTAGACATGTCTGCAAATTTTAAGCCTATCTTTTTAAATATCAACAAGTTATTAGTAGTGCTTTTTGCCTTCCGACAAGAGCGCGGAAATGTAATTATTTATGTACTATCCTGCCTTTTCATATCATAAAAGTTAAAAATTAATCCATTATTCTTATAATTGTCGCACAATTTTACCGTTCATTTTTTTTATTTACCAATCAAACTTTTCATCTGACCATTAGTAATTGCATGTAGAGTGTCCAAGTTGTGATGATGAATGATTGTGATGTTGAACTGGATACTTTATAAGCCCTCATTTTTGAGGGCTTTATTCATATTTTTTCTATCTTTGTATTAAAGTTTTCTCCATTTGTATTACGTATGGGGGAATTTGGTTTCTTTCCTTAAAACTTACAAAAATATAGTTTATGATTAAAAGAATTAAACCTATTTCAAGAACAGCAATTGAGGGAATGGTTTATCAGATAAGATATCTTGTAAACGAGAAAAAAGTTTCTGATAGAACACTCACTTGGCATTTACAAAATATGTTATCTGATAAAGGCATTCCAACCGAACGCATTCCTATGCCCCCTCCATTTGATACTAAAAAATAAGACCTATTTCTTGTTGTTATTTGATTTTATTGGCGGAGGAGTTTTAGGTGTACTAGGTATTTCTCTTTCCTCTCTCCTAGGTGGAGGAGGTGTTGAAGCCGTACTCGGTATACTTTTTTCTATCAATTTATCATTTCCCATAATTATAATATTTAAAAGGTTTATTTTTTAGGTTTTGGAGGAGGAGGTGCTTTAGATGAGCTAGGAATTGAATAAGTTCTTTGCTCTGAATCCATTTTCCCTGAACTTTTATTGCTTTTGGCATTGTTGCCGCCTCTAGTAGTTTTTACTATTCCATTTTTTGCCATAATTATATATTTTACTATTCTGTTTTTTCAAAATAAACCCTGTTTATATATTCCTCCGCTTCAGCATCAATCTCCCGTTGCATCTTCTTCGAGATATTTCTTACTCCCCTATTATATGCAGATTCTTTATCACATTCAGTTTCTTTAAGCTCAAAAAAACGATCCATCGTTTCCTTTTCATCTGCATAGTTGTTCTCATTATCATACCATATTTTCTCTAACGAATTCATATAACGTACATAAAAATCAGACAAAACATCTAGCTCCGATAAATCTTGAGCACTTTGCAAAAAGTTTGGCAATATTGATTTAGCAATTGAGGTAATCCCAATTATTATGGATGTAATAAATGGGATAATTTCATTGATACTATATCCTAATGCTCCAACAGAAGCAGTAAAGGCCAATATGCCATTATACCATCTATTATATGAGCGTTGTTTATCAGTATACTTTTGTAATCCAAGTATGTTGGCTTTAGCTTGCTTTAATTCCTCCCATATTCTATTACGTGCTATCATTATATTCTATTTGACTTTCGTGAAGATGTTTTATAATTTAACGTACAGCAGATTACAACCTGCATATCTTTTCAAAAACTTTTCGACTTCATATCTCATTATCATTTTTTGAATCTATGTTCCAATATGTTGTTTCAGATCCATCATACCATTGGAATGAAACACGTTTAAATCTCAATTTCGTTAATTCGTCAATAATTTTTTCATAAGTATCTTTTTTCACTTTATTATCAACAAACATATACCCGATAAAAGTAATATTTCTCCCATTTAACTTTACGTCTATATTTTTTTCCCATAATTGTTCTTTCGCGTTTTTAAAGTACTCTTTTCGAGCTTTCGGGAAGTTTTTAGATTGAAATTTTATAAGTTCTTTTCTAAGCGTTTTATTGTTGTCATCGTAATCATCTATTTTTTTAGAGAAATTTTCCATTTTAGCGAGGAACACAGTTACAAACTCAATACCTGTACCTGAAATTTCATTTTGCATATCAAATCTTAAATCCTCTTTTTTTTCAGCCATTGATTTCCTTACAGTCAGTACGCCGTTATTGTAATATCCGTAATAGTTTTGGTTGTCTATATTATCACTATGTTTTTCGGTAAACAAGAAATGAGTCATAGATATATATCCAGGCAAAAGATGCTCTATTATTTTATCTACCTTATCTTTTTCAGACTTTGAATATGCTTTTTTAGTCCATATATTAGAAGATGTTCCATCCATAGAGAGAAATTCAGCAATCGTATCTTCATTTACTATATAGTATTTTTCACCTCGTTTCTTTTCAGGTTCTGTTTTTTCGATTTGATCATTTACTATATATTGATTACTTTTTAAATATCTACCATTAACAATATTAAGAGCAATTATTGCAACAACAATAGACACGACAGTATAAATTGTCATTGTATTAATCTCTATAAGAAATTTAGATTTTAGTATATCAATAATCTTATATTTAAACCTCAAAACTAGAAATACAACTAATAAAATAATAAAGCTCCACATATCTAACCAATTTTTCGTTCATTCTTAACCATTGCCAACTCAGTTTCCAAGCGCTTTACCTTTTCTTCAAGCAACTTTATTGTTTTATCTTTCTCGTTGAGTGCACCTTGTAGAGTCGCAATCGTATCTACAAGTCGGTTCATCCGTTCCATGTTAGAGTCAGGTATGATATTCCGTTCATGCTCTACATCCGAAAGTAACATAGTTCCTTTACCACGAAGCAACCATTCTGCTGATATGTCAGTAAACGTAGATAGAATTGCAGTGAGGATTTTAGCCGAAGGTTCTGTACCACGTTGAAACATGGATGCTATTACAGACTGTGTAACACCGATTTTTTTCGCAAAAGCGTTATCTGTGACGTGAGTAATATTTATAATTTCCCTAATTCTGCTATTAATAGAGCTTGTGTTTTCAATCATACCAATTCAATTAAATGTTAATAAAACGCAAATGCGCTAATAATTCAAGTTTTCATTTTGCAAACTATCGCATTTGCGTTATATTTGCAATACCAATTAATCAATAAACAAATATATGAATAATAGTTCACATATCCAATCGAATAGTAATAAAAGTTGCGCAAGAAAACGCGACTATAGGTTAGTTGTGGATGGCAAATATAACCGCAAAGCCATCATGCAGAGGGCATGGGCGTTCATGAAAGTTTATAAGGGATATACTTTGAAATCAGCCTTACGACAGGCTTGGATAGATGCCATTCTTGCCATGGAGGACTATAACTACTCACAGAACATCAAGCCCCGCCTGCCAAAATCAGGACTCACGATGAAAAGCCTGTACGCCAACCCGACAGGTGACATGGCCAATGGATATGCAACCAGATAATTCAATCATACCAATCAAATATCAATCATCATGGAAGAAGAATTAAGAAAACGAATTGAAGAACTTGAAGCCCAAAACAAGGAGCTGAAATTTCAAAGCGACCAGAATGCAAAATTCTGGACTGAGGCAGAAAAAAGATGCAAAGTTCTTGAGGCTGCCCTTGAATCCATAGCAATTACAGCAGGCATCTTGAAAGATTCTCTTGTACAGAAGCCGTAACCTCACCGAAGTCAAACCAAACCACCGGCGGGCAACCGCCACCCGGTATGCTCTTGGGTGGGCGACCGGGAACACACAGAGAAGAGTTCTTTGACATCTTGGTATTTAGGAGTTCGCAGATTTCCTCCTGCACAAACCGGACTACGGGAGTAAGCATAATCTGCCAACGACATAATGCTGTGAGTAAGGGTCAGACTCGTGTCGTTGTAAAAATAATCAGCTAGACCTGTAAGGGCCGTTGAAACATGGATTTCAATTTACGATATATAACAGGTGATGTAGTTCAGTCAGGCAGAGCACATGGTTCCCATGAGGCCGGCGGTTCGAGTCCGCCCGTCACCTCTAATTAAGATTTGAATTATGTATAACAAATCTTGTATATGGCGCATGCTGTCAAAGCTAAAACAAATAACAGAAATGAAACGTAAGACGCTTTTTCACAAAATGCGAAGATGGGCTTACGCTCAACGTATTGCTTCGAGGAAGAAGAATCAATTCCAAGGATTCCCATTCTATATTCCACTATTTTATTATAGGAAATGCGAGACAATGCATTGCTCATGGCTCGATTCTCGAATAAAGATATGCTTGCGAAAAGGATACATACCGAATTTAATAAAATTGCGGATGCCAAGAGGACACGATTGCAAAGACTGCCATTTGAAACGTTGGCAAAAGAAACCATAACAGCGAAGATTGTTGAAGATACCATGAGTATTGTACTCTGTATCTTGAAAATCCATTGGGCTTTCATATCAAGTGAGTTTTTAAATACTTTGTGAAGACATTCTTCAATTTCATATTTTTCCATAACCACTTAATTTTTTGATTAGACACCACAAAGTTAAGTAAATCTCCCGAAAAAGGCGTGATGCCGCTGACCGGATCGGCTCGGGAGAACTATTACTATAATTTTTTTCAATCATGACAGAAACAACAGAAAAAAAAGAAATCGTTCCGACACTCCGCAAAATGGCGGTCGGTGAATGTGAGGTATTCCCTTTAAGTCAGGCCAGATCAATCGGCAGCACGATTTATGGTGCCAATCTGGCTGTGGAACGTGCGAACGGATACAAATGGTCCGCGAAAACCAATATCGAAAAGAAAACGGTAACAGTAACCAGAACCCAGTGATATGATTTTTCTATGCAACAACAAGGTAAGGACAACTATGCTTATGGACAATACCGCTGATATCCTTCTGGATAACATCATGCGTGTGATGTCCGGAGAATATTTCGGACAGACAAAGGCAGCCGCAATAGTAGGCGGAAAGAAAAAACTGGAACGTCTGATCGAATCAGGCAAGATAGAGGCTGTCAAGCCGAGAAACTCGCAGAACGGAAAATGGTTCTGCAATGCCGCACAAGTACTAATGCATTGCAGGAATATGAGAAAGACTGGAAAAACCGGAAAAAAGAAACAAGAATGAAAAAAATACTATTCATTATGTGGATCAGCCTGCTGGCTGTTCCCACTCTGATGACTTTCACTCTGGATAATGAAGGTCATATAACTTATCTGAATGTGATCGGGCTGGTATATTCAATATGTACAGCTTTCCTTTGGGAAAGAATGATGCCCGGTTATATGGTCAGGTATATAAAGAAGTTGATCCGTGAGGATTGATCCTGGTTGCTTGTTATCAGCCCGGAAGCGTCCGGGCAAAGCGGATGTAGCTCAGTCAGGCAGAGCGCATGGTTTTCCGTGAGGTCGGCGGTTCGAGTCCGCCCGTCCGCACCAGTAGCCCGTGAGGGTGAACCTTTCAATCATATTGAATACTAATTAATCAATCAAGCCCGGAAGTGTCCGGGCGCATGGACGATTAGCTCAGAGGCAGAGCATCAGCTTCCCAAGCTGAGGGTCGCGGGTTCAAGTCCCGTATCGTCCACGATGCAATTGCATATTTTTACCTGAAGAGCGGGAGCCGTACCTACCCGTATAAACGTAGCCATGTTAGAGACTTCAAGGCAGTGAAGCAGAGAACAATTTGTTAGATAATAATTTAACCCAAAGCCGCTGGAAAGGACAGCGTGAGGTGGAAGCCCTCTTTTATATGTTATATTCTATATCTTCATTTATCCCGGTGTGTCCTAACCGACTATCCGGGAACAAAGCCCGTGAGGGTGAATTTCGAATCACATAAATGAAACTTAATGCGGGCCGCCTCACGGGATGGGGTGGCTATAACACGCATAAAACAACCGGGGTTCCCAAGAGTTCAGAAAACTGATCTTCGTCGGGGAGGGTTCGATACCCTCATGCGTGACGTCCGTGAGGATAATTGTATTTTTCATAATAATAGATTAAGATGAGAAAAGCCCACCGTACAGCGGTACGGTGGCAAAACGGAGAAATGGCGGAATAGGCAGACGCACCATTAGATGACAGGAAGGCCAACCTTGGATGTGGCGGACCTGGCAACTCATCCCGGTTCGAATCCGGGTTTCTCCACCATGAACCTGTGAAGGCCTGACTAGTAGTTTTGTCGCATTTATTTTATGTTTGTGATTTCGGTGCATGGTCTGTGAAGATAGTGCACCTTTTTACCGGTTTACAAACATGCTATTAGAATTATAAATTGTATCAGCATATTGGCTGATTGTATTATATACCCCAAAGAATCCCTCTTCGGGGTTGCTATCCAAGTTCATCATCAGGAACGGGAAGCTGGAGAGTAAAATTGTATTCTTTGGCTTTTCCATTCTCCTAATTCTTTGGGAAAATGGCGATAAAATGGCGAAGATTCTGTTTGCCAAACTTGTCAATAAAAGATAACTTTATAGATATAAACAACTAAAAGTCAAACCAATAAAATTAAATTATGGCTGCTAAAAAAGAAGAAAAAGCACAAGGAAGTCAAATCAGAACATTATTGGCTTCCGAGATTGAATGCAGAGTCGGCACGATGAAGCAGAACGGCTGTTCCCTCCTGCTCTATAAAGATGCCCGTGTTGATATGCGTATGCTGGATGAGGTCTATGGTCCAAACAACTGGCAGCGTAGCCACGAACTGATAAACGGAAACCTGTTCTGCACGATATCTGTCTGGGACACTGATAAAGGCGTATGGGTAAACAAACAGGATGTGGGTACGGAGTCCAATACCGAGAAGGAGAAAGGACAGGCGTCCGATGCCTTCAAACGCGCCGCTTTCAACTGGGGAATCGGTCGTGAGCTTTACACGGCTCCCTTCATCTGGATAACGTTGGATTCCTCGGAAGTATATGAAAAAACCGGCTACAATGGCTCCAAGAGTTTTGGAACAAATGCCAAGTTCAACGTACAGTCGATTGAATACAACCAGCAGCGTGAAATCTCCAAACTGGTGATTGTTGACGGCAGAGGTGACGTAAGATATGTTTTCGGTGAAGTGAAAGAGAAAGTGAAAGAACAGGCACCTGCCAGAACCGTGCCTAAAAATCCGGCACAGGCTCCTGCCGCTTTTACCGGTGCGCAACAGAAACAGGCAGTTGATGAGATGAATGCCTGCAAGTCACGGGCGCAGGTCCTGTCTGTCTGGAAAAGATACACAGTCATGCAGAACAATAACGAGTTTCGTAACGCCTGTATTGAAATGGGCAAAAAATATCCTGAAAAGAAATGATAAAATTAGTAAAGTCCCCTGTGGTTTTCAATGAAGAGAACCACACCTATTTTCTTGGAGAGAAACAGCTCCGGGGAATTACCGGTATGATCAGCCGGCAGTTGTTTCCCGACAAGTACAAAGGCGTTCCCGACCATGTGATGAGGCGTGCGGCCGACAAGGGCAGCCGCATCCATTCACAATGCGAATTTGTAGACTCGACAGGATTCGAGCCTGAAAGCATCGAGGCGGAGAACTATTTACGTGAGCGCATGAATGCCGGATATGACGCGCTGGCCAACGAATACACAGTATCCGATGAGGAGTACTTCGCATCCAACATCGACTGTGTATGGGAAAAGGAAGGTGAGATCAGCCTGGCGGATATCAAGACCACTTACCGGATAGACAAAGAATCCCTTAGCTGGCAGTTGTCCATATACGCATACCTCTTTGAGAGGCAGAATCCCGGACTGAAAGTCAGAAACCTGTACGGGGTCTGGCTCCGTGGAGACAAGTCCGAGCTTATTCCTGTTGAGCGCAGGTCTGATGAAGAAGTAATGCGCCTCATGGAATGCGAAGTGAAGGGTGAGAAATACCTTTCCACAGAAATAGCACCTGCCGGAAACCTGCAGTTGATGACTGCGGCGGCTGTACAAATGCTTATTGATATCCAGGAAGAGCTGGATTTTGCCAAGGAACAGAGCGAACAGATGAAGGAAGGACTGAAAAACGCCATGATAGAGAATGGGGTGAATGTATGGGATGCCGGACGACTGCGTGCTTCCGTCACTCCCGCCACAACAGGCAAGTCATTCGACACCAAGGCATTCCAGACTGACTATCCGGATTTGTATTCAAAGTATCTGAAATCTGTCGAAAAGAAAGCATCTATTCGTATAACCATAAGAAAGGAGAAAGAAAATGAGTGTGAATAAAGCAATCCTGTTAGGACATCTCGGAAAGGATCCCGATGTCAGATATCTTGAGGGCGGTGTCGCCGTCGGCCAGTTCTCTCTTGCCACGACCAAGCGCGCACAGACTTTGCCAAATGGCACACAAATTCCCGAACGTACCGAATGGCATAATATCGTAGTATGGCGTGGTATTGCCGAAACAGCCAAGAAGTATCTTCATAAAGGGGATAAGGTATATGTCGAAGGCGAAATCAGAAGCCGGTCGTTTGAAGACAAGAACGGTGTCAGGCATACTGTCGTTGAGATATTTGCAGAAAGCATGGAGATGGTAACTGTCAAGCAGCAGACACAACATGCCAGTTCCGATGATGAGTTGCCCTGCTGATGGAAGCCACTATTATAAAGAAAGACGGTAAAGCAACTCTTGACAAACCGTTTGAGTTCATGCTAAGCCTGCTGAGAAATGGGGAATATACCCTCACCATCAAACGCAAGACCAAGCCCCGTACCCTCAACCAGAATGCCCTCATGTGGCAATGGTTCCGATGTATCGGGGCCTGTTTCAGGGAATACACAGGAGAGGAATATTGGAGCACCGCTGACGGTGTGCAGGACATACATGATCTCTACTGCAAGAAATTTCTGAGCAAACAGGTGACCATAGGTGGAAAGACCGAAACCATATCCCGTGGCACAAGCAAGCTGAATACCTTGGAAATGACAAACTTCATGGAAAGCGTGAAGGCTGATGTCAACAATGATTTTGGCATCATACTCCCCTTGCCTACCGATAAGTACTATTCCGCCTTTGTAGCCGAGTATGAAGGCAGATATTAATAATAACAAATTAAAATATAATTATGATTACAAACGATTATGAACCGGAGGAACTGCAGTTTGTCCTGCCGGAAGTTGTAAAAGACACATTCCCTCTTGAACTGACATTCGGAAATGCTGAAAACGAGAAGGAGATCATCAAGGCTGTCAACGAGCATTTCAATGTCATGTTCCCGGAGAATGAACTGGCAATGAGATATATGGATAATTTTGAAAAAGACGAGATCAGAAAGAAGTATTGTGAGCTCGTAGAGAAAGAACTGCCAAGTGCCGAGGCAGAACTGCTGAGTGCAAAGGAAGAGGCCAAACGACTGAAGGCGAACGCCGAGGAGGCTCTTAATTCGGTTAGCAGACAGATCAAGGATTATGCCGCCAAGGTGACGGAAGGCACAAAGGAAAAGAAGCTGCCGCCAACCAAGACATTCCGTATAGCCCTGAACGGCTACTACCTTTTCTATTCGGTAATAAACGGCCGTGTTCTGCTGGTCAAGGCTGAAAAGATTTCATCTTACGACAAATCTTCCCTGTGGGCGCAGGAGGATAGAAACCGCACAGCCATGATGGAACTGTTCGGACTGGATTTTCCGGCAGTGGAGAAACCTGACGATGATGATTTTGACAACGAACATGACATGATTCCGGATGACAGCGACGACGAGCTAGGTAATGAAGATGATCTGAACGATGCATTGGGATGTGTTGATTCTGACGAAGAAGAAAACTGATGAGCAGGCTACGGCATAAGAAGGGACGCAAGTCGGCGTATGCGCTCTCCCTGACACGGAATCCATATTGGGAGAAGGTTGCAAGGGAAATACGTATCAGGGACGGACACAAATGCCGGCATTGTAACGCCCTCTATCCGCTGGAAGTACATCATATGCGCTATAAGGTGAACGGAATGTCCATAGTCGGTCATGAACTCGAACATCTGGACTGCCTTGTCACCTTATGCGCCTCTTGCCACGAAAAAGTTCATAAAGGAGTTATCAGACTATGAAATATCAATTACGAGATTATCAAAAAAAAGCCAGTGATGCCGCTGTAATGTGTTTTAAGATGAAGTCAGGCAGGAACGGTCTTTTGGTACTTCCGACAGGTGCGGGCAAATCACTCATCATAGCGGATATAGCAGCGAGGCTTGAGGAGCCTCTGATTGTATTCCAGCCTAATAAAGAAATATTGGAACAGAACTTTGCGAAGCTGCAAACATACGGAATTTGGGATTGCAGCATATATTCCGCGTCAGTGGGCCGGAAAGAGATCAGCCGCATCACATTCGCCACTATCGGCAGTGTCATCCGGCATATGAAGGACTTCCAGCATTTCAAGAACATTCTGATTGATGAATGCCATCTTGTCAAGCCAAGCGATGGAATGTACAAGAGATTCTTCGAACAGGCTGAAAGAAGGATTGTAGGGCTTACCGCCACCCCATACCGGTTATATTCCTGCATGAACGGAAGTATGCTTAAGTTTCTCACCCGTACCCGTCCGCGTGTCTTCTCCCAGGTCCTGTATTATTGCCAGGTAAGCGAATTGCTTGCCAAAGGGTTTCTTTCCCGGTTGAAGTATTACGATGTCACGAGAATTGACCTGACCAAAGTGAGGAGAAACTCTTCCGGAGCTGATTTTGACGACGCAAGCCTGTCTGATGAATTCCGGCGTGTGGATCTGTACGGCTATCTCATCTCCATAGTGAAACGATTGCTTCATCCCAAAGTCGGGGGAGCACGTAAAGGCATGCTTGTTTTCACCCGGTTCACCGCCGAGGCTGAAATGCTTGCACGGGAGATTCCTGACAGCGCCGTTGTAAGCGCGGATACCACCAAATCTGACCGTGAGAGAATACTTGCCGAATTCAAAGCCGGGAAAATAAAAGTTGTAGCCAATGTCGGCGTGCTTACCACAGGGTTTGACTATCCAGAACTTGACACCGTCGTGCTTTGCAGACCTACCATGTCACTCTCACTGTATTATCAGATGGTCGGACGTGTCATTCGTCCGTGCCCCGGCAAGAACGGCTGGGTCATAGACTTATGTGGCAATATCAGGACATTCGGGAAAGTCGAGGATTTAAGGGTAGAACAACCGGAAAAGGACAAGTGGTGCATCAAGAGCAATGGCAAACAATTAACTAACGTAATATTATAATCATGTATATCATAAGAGGACAAATACCATCAAAGAGCAATTGTTATAAGATTGTTTCTCATTTTGACCCCAAGACCCGAAAGACACATTCCTCGCTTGCAAAACAGGAAGTGCTCAAGGAATACGAAAAGAACTTTTATATCCAATGCCCCGAACGGGGACGGATGATTGAGGGATATTTCAGACTGAGGGCAAAAGTCTATTATAACAGCAAACGGCCGGATTTGGACAACTCACTGAAGATACTGCTTGACTGTCTGCAAATGACGGGAACAATCAAAAACGACCGTCAGTGCGTGTACATAGAGATTGAAAAATTCGTTGACCGAAAAGAACCGCGTGTCGAGTATGAAATAACCCCGGTTGAATTCGGGTAAAGGAAACGCCTATGGCAAGACCTAATAAAATGGGATTGGATTATTTCCCTTTTGACGTTGATTTCTTTAATGATGAGAAGATTGTAGCCATATCCGGGGAATTCGGGATTAAAGGAGAAATTGTTGTAATCAAGCTGCTTTGTGCGATATACCGAAATGGATATTTCATATTGTGGAATGATCTGCTGAAATTCAAACTCCTTAGAGACCTGCCCGGAGTGTCTTCTGAATTGCTCGACAGCATAATGAACCGTTTAGTCTTATGGGGCTTCTTTGACAAAGACCTGTTTGATTCGATGGGAGTTCTTACCAGTGCGGGCATCCAAAAGCGATATTTCAAAATATCTAAAAGGCGTAAATCTGTGGATGATTTTAGATACTTATTAATCAAAGTTAGCGGTTGCGAAAACAAGGAAGTTTTTTCTTCCGACGATGGAGATGTATCGAGCGATACAGTTAATGTTTGCAATGGCGGGGTTAATGTATGCAATAACCCTTTTACTGCCGACATTAATGTATGCAAAAACACCACAAAGAAAAGGAAAGGAAATAATAAAGAAATCTCTCTATCGAGAGATAAAGAAAATCTTCCCCCTCCCGAAATTTTAGGCAAAGAATTAGACGAATGCTATGAGGAATTGTCAAGGGACATGAGTTGGAGTGAAATCGTAACGATGAATACACGTAATTCCGGTTACAAGGATTTTACGGTAGATATGTTCAAAACGTATTTAAAACATTTTTTCGAGAAACTTCAAAACGAGGGAGAGGTGAGGAAATCGCCCAAGGACGCAAAATCGCATTTTGCCCGGTGGCTGAAAATTGAACTTGAAAAACAACGAAACAATGGGAACAATAGGAGCTGTTATACAAGCAAGCAGGAAGCTAACGCCTACGCTCTTAGCTTGCTACAACAACATAAGCGAGACCTCGAAGAAGGCTTGGCTGACCAAATGGAAAGACCGTTCTGAGGTTGAAAGAGTATTTTCACCAACTCAGTGGGGATATACCCTTCAGAATCCGGAAAAGGCTTATATGGCAGACTGTCCCTCGCTGATGCAGTATGATGCGCTTTACGGCCATGGTTCCTCCGAATATTGGATTGACATACAGGTGTCTGGCATATTCGGGGCTTCCAACAGCAAGGAAAAGGGAGTTGCTGATGGAATAAGAATCTTCTGCCAGTCCTTTGCCTCACAGGTTAAGGCTTACAAACTTTCTGAGTTGATGTTGTTTTTCGCACGCTACAAAGCTGGAAAGTATGATAATTCATTCGCCTCTTTCGATGCCAGAAGAATTGGCAATGCCTTTTTCAAGGAGTTCAGGTCAGAAAGGAATTATGAGCTGGACGCTATAAACCGAAAGAGAATCCAGAATGAGATAGAGAACAGAAGATTCACTCCACCCGAAGGATATTCTTCTTTGAGCTGGTACAACGAACTAAAACGCCGTGCGGAATCCGATGATGCAGAATCCAAGCAAATAATAGATTTATGGAAAAAATCAGAATAAAGTGGAGCTCCAAAGGCATGAAAAGACGTAAAGAGATATGTGAACGTTTCGGTTTCAGCTCATATCTTACCCTGAATCATGAATCTGAGGTGTATGTCAGAGCTGAGGACCTGCCTGTCTTTAACGAGACTGTACGGCGTGGTTTTCTGACCGTTTTACCCTCTGGTAAAAAGGCGTAAAAATGGCGAAGTTTCTGTTTGTAAAACTTGTTCTCAACGTTTATCTTTATTGATATAACAAACTAAAAGTCAAACCAATACATTAAAACTATGGATATTAAAAACATTCTGATTAACAAAATCAGTCCTTCTCCGATAAATCCGAGAAAGAGCTTTGATGGAGCCACCTGTCCGGATGAGAAAAGCGGCGATGTTATCAACATTAACGATGCTTATAAGATGAAAAGCATGATTCCATTTTTGACAAACAACTAACGACCATGGCAAGTAATGAAAGTTTCAAACAGGCAATCAAAGCCTATCTGGACAAACGGGCGGAAGAAGATTCACTGTTCGCCCCCAAATATGCGAATGAGAAGAAAAGCATTGATGAATGCTGTAGTTATATCATGGGTGAAGCCAGGAAGCGTGGTAACGCCGTAGCGATTTCAGACGAGGAGGTCTACGGGATGGCAGTGCACTACTATGATGAGGACGATATCAAAATAAACCGGCTGCCTGCCGGAGAAAAAACGTCCGTATCATCCTCCGCCAAACCTGTGGAACTCACCGAAGAAGATAAGAAAGCGGCACGTGACAAAGCAATCGCACGGCTGGCGGAAGAACAATACCAGACACTCAGGAAGAAAAACGTCCGAAAGAAAGCGGATGATAATGTCCAACAAATGAGCCTGTTCTAATCATGAAACCGAGAACGAAACTTGAGAAACGTGTAACCAGACTAAGCGACAAACTGTCCGCCGTTACCGAAGTACAAAAAGAATGGGCGAAAGAACATATATTCACCCACGAAGCATATAGGTGCAAGGATGAGCTATGGTGTTCCGAGTGCGGCGGAACATGGATAGACACAAGCAATAGCGAGATGGGAACCACCCTGCTCGGTGATACGACCGAATGCCCGTACTGCCACCACAAACTGGACGTAAAGGTCAGCCGGAAACGAAAAGTCGAGGAAGAAAAATATATGTCCATCTTGCAGACCGCCGGAGAGTTCCAGATCATAAGACATATACTATGCTGCAAGTACGTCAGAAAAAGGAATTTTGATTTGAACAGCAGACAGGATTATATTCACTATACTTTCTTTGAAGTGGTTCAGGAATGGATCACCGTCGAGGGGAAACGCACCATCATGGCAAAACCGATGAATATGGGAAGCAGCGGATGGATATATTCGGAACCACTGAGTATAAAGGGTGAATACGGCAGTTACAGTTGGAATTATCGTGGAGACCTATATGCGATATGGGGATGGATATATCCAAGAAAGAAACTGCTCCCGGAATTGAGAAAGCGGGGAATCGGGAAACGGTTCCCCGATGTACCCCCCTCAAAACTTGTACGAGACCTTCTGAAAGGTGGTAATGACGCGGAATTATGTATCAAGACCGGACAGACGGATATGTTGAAGCATATGTACAAAACGGGCTATTACCAGCTCCGATATAAACCGTCCTTCAACATCTGCAACCGCAACCGTTATATAATCAGAGATGCAAGCATGTGGAATGACTATATAAGCCTGCTGTCCTATTTCCACAAGGATCTGCATAACGCCAAATACGTATGTCCCAAAAATTTGAAAGCCGAGCACGACAGATTACTAAGAAAGAAAAATGAAATTGAGGCAAGGCAAAGAAGGGAAAGGGACAGAATAAAGGCTATCCAAAAAGAAAAGCAGCTCAAGGAGGATATAGCATCATTCTACAACCGGATGGAAAGATTCTTCGGCATGGAAATCAAAGGCGACGGCATAGTCATCCGTCCGCTTGAAAGCGTAACCCAGTTCTACAAGGAGGGCAAAGCCATGCACCATTGTGTATACGCCAACAGGTATTACAGACGCAGTGAATGCCTGATCATGACAGCCATAGTCGGAGAAAAACATGTGGAAACCATCGAAGTGAATCTTAAATCTTTTCAGATAGTACAGTCAAGAGCCGTATGCAACGGAACATCGGAGTATCATGACTGCATTATCCGGCTGGTGGAGAAGAACATGAGTCTGATCAAAAAACTTACTGCATGAACATCTATCACACAGAACCCAGATTCGACTGCGAGAAATTCGCTCCATGCGGGCGCATCTCCCTGCACAAATGCCGGAAATACAAAGGCAGACTGGATGAATGCAGAGGATGTACGCTTGTACACCGTAAAGCCAAGACGGTTGCCGGTACGGAAGCAGGAAGAAAGGTTTGTCCGCATTGCGGACGTTCCCTTCCGCTCCACCGGTTCTATAACAGGACTGTCAGATATGGGGATAAGGAATACCGATGTCTCACCTCCTGGTGCAAGATGTGTATGAGTGAAGTCGCAGCGGAAAGAAATCGTAATAATTAATTTAAAAATCCAATGAAAAACGTAACGAAAATAGCCAAGAAGTCAGCCGGACTTAGCCAAAAATGTTCGATTTGTCCACTTATGCGAAGATGTACTTTAGAAATCCATAGAGCTTGTTTTGACAGCTTTGTGGAGGGATTTAAGAAAGGAGTCAAGGCGGCAGAAAAGGAAATAAACAAGAAATTCAAAATAAGAAAAATATGAAAACTTACAATATGCAGAACACCCCCAAACAATGGATTGATATAGAAGGATATTCTAAATATGAAACAAACGGAGAACGCGTAAGAAATAAAACTACATGTAGGATAATAAAGCCTGTTAATGGCAGATATCTTCTATATGATGACGATACAAAAAAACAACGTGCTATTTGTGTCAACCGGCTGATGTATGCTGTATCCCACCATATCAATCCCAACAAGTTGGGCAGAGTATGGGTTGTATCACTCAATGGCAGGATAGAATTGAAAACAAGATATGATTTTCTCGAACTTGCACGCTCCAAGATAAAGCCCCAAATGACAAGTAAAGAGGTTGTTCAATGTAATTTGAATGCGCTGGATTGGCTTCAAAAAGTGAAATTGTATTACGATACCGAAGACATTACGGATATAGCATTGGAGTTAAGTAAGTACAAAAAACGTATATGCGCCTATATCGTAAAACGTAAATTCACAAACAGGCCACAAATGCTGGAAGAGGTATGGAGTTACATATATGAGGAAACATTATGTACCATTGCGGAAAGGAAAGGTAATGTATTGGAGCCGTTTAGTTATATGTCAAGAGTTGCGGCCAGTTATTTTTCAAAAATTAGAAGAATGAAAAGAACCGTATTCCAATTCGATGAAGCGAGAGACATATATTGATTCCAAGAAAGAAAGGAGCTAATATGGGATTAAGTATTTATGCCTTAAAATTGGGCGATAAAATATCAAGAGAGGAATATGATAATACCGGGAATGGGTGGTATGTTTATCAAGCGCACGGAATGGAACCGATAAACCATATACCTACGGTTGAGGAAGGCTGCTATAAAGCTGATGTTTTATATTCCGACTGTGATATTTTTTATTCAAAATATTCTACTTTCAGAGATATAATATCACATGTGGTTTTGAAACATGATGTAAAGTACGTTTGGAATAACGTAAACAACTTCATAGGTAAGCCATTCATTGAATTTTTGCAAACATCTGATTGTGAAGGTGCGATAGATTATACGGTAGCAGAAAAGATACTGCATGATTTTGAGAAATACGAGTCTGTTATAAAGCCAGAATTAAATGAATATCTGTGTCGTTTTTTCGATCATTATGTTTGTGTCCTGAAAAAGACTGTAGAGAATAAAGGAATAGTGTATTACTCATAACAAATCAATAAATAACCATGAATAGTGACAGACAGAAGATATTAACTGATTATATTTCCTACTTATATACAACAAGAAGGACTTATGATACCATCGGTAAATATATCAAATATGTAACGGATTTTCTTGAAAGTGCCGAAGATGTCAATCGTCGTAGCTATCTGGCTTATAAGCGTGAAAATGCCAATATTGGGGCACGTTATCCATTGATGAGTGAAGCCATTTGTGATTTATTACATCACCTTAAAATCGGATATAACCGCCGAGAGCAGAAAATAAAGACGTTAGAAAGACTTGATGCCATTTCGGAGAAGAATAGAAAACTGTTGAATGATTTTATAGTGTGGTTGACCGACAACAATGATTATTCGCCACATACAGTGGATATTTATTATACATCCTTGAAGCAATACTTTGAATATGTGAATGAGATCAATATGGAAAACTGCAAGCGGTTTATACGGACTTTAGAAGAAAAATCATTATCCCCACAGACTATCCGTCTACGTATCACCGCTTTGGAAAAATTTTCTAAATGGCTAAAAAAACCGATAGAGCTTAAGCGACCTAAGATGAAGCGCAAGCTCGATGTAAACAATGTCCCGACAGAAGAGGAGTACAACCGCCTACTGGATTTTCTGAAAACGAAATCCAACAAGGATTACTACTTTTTTATCAAAGTATTGGGTACAACGGGTGCCCGTCTGTCAGAATTCCAGCAGTTCACGTGGGAAGACATTATATCCGGGGAGGTAACACTAAGAGGGAAGGGTAACAAGTACCGTCGATTTTTCTTTCAAAAACAGTTACAGCAAGAAGCGAAGGCTTATGCTAAGGAACATGGTAAAACCGGGATTTTTGCGGTAGGGAGATTCGGTCCGATCACACAGCGGGGCTTTTCCCAGCACTTGAAAGCATGGGGAAAACATTGCGGTATTGATTCAAGGAAGATGCACGCACACGCCTTTCGTCATTTTTTCGCTAAAATGTTCCTGAAAAAAAACAAAGATGTTATTCAACTGGCTGACCTTTTAGGTCATGGGAGTGTAGACACAACAAGAATTTATTTACAAAAGAGTTATGACGAGCAAAAAAGAGATTTTAATCGAAACGTTACATGGTAGCCTTGAACCATTTAAGCAGCTTCCGACCCTGATTGACAAGGAAACCATTTATGACGAGACTGGACATGTAGACACCGAGTTTCTGACAGCCATACTGGAGTGGATGTCAGTCAATGCCTCCATTGCTATCGGTGTACAAAAATCATTACACAGACTGTTAGGCATTGAGGAGAATAAAGAAAGCAAGAAAGGTACAGCTGACAGTGGGAAGAACTGGAGCGTTGAAGAGATACTGCGGCATTGTACCTTGGAGAACGGTTTGTTGAAACTTCCCAATGTGCAGTTCAATAAGAAATCGTATGCCGAGGCTAAGAAATGGATTGAAGAAGCCGGCGGATCTTGGCAGGGTGGAAAGGCTCAAGGGTTTACATTCCCGTTCAATCCGGAGAGGGTGTTCTCAATTCTTAAAGAAGGGAAGCGCTGTAATCTTCAGCAGGAATACCAGTTTTTTGAAACGCCGGCTGAGGTGGCGGACTGGCTGGTTATGCTTGCCGGCGGAATACATGAAAATGATACGGTACTGGAACCGAGTGCCGGCCGCGGTGCTCTCATTAAAGCCATTCATCGAGCTTGTCCTTCTGTAACAGTGGAATGCTATGAACTGATGCCGGAAAACAGAGAGTTTTTGCATACCCTTAGCAACGTAATATTGCTTGATGAAGACTTTACCAAAGACAGTGTAGGTAGTTACACTAAGATTATTGCAAATCCTCCGTTTACCGGCAATCAGGATATAGAGCATGTCAGGCTTATGTATGATCGATTGGAAGAAGGCGGCACGCTTGCAGCAATAACCAGCCAACACTGGAAATTCGCTTCGGAAAAGAGATGTATTGATTTCCGCAACTGGCTGAAAGAAGTACATGGAGAAGTGTTTGAAATCAGCGCAGGGGAGTTTAAAGAGAGTGGCACATCCATTAGTACAATGGCGGTAGTTATAAAAAAATAATTCAAAACGATATAAAAATGAATAGAATCCACCTGTGTGAAAGATGTAAATATTGCACGCATTCACCCAATTTATTTCAGCCATATTATTGGTGTTCGTGGTATGGGAAAGAAGTAAAAATACCGATTAACAGATGTGATAAAATAACTCTCAAAACTAAATAAAAATGAAAATAACCCATCCCAGACCAAGAGAGTCGCCCGATCATACAGGATCTTTGAGAATATTAATATAGTCCTAACAATTACCTGTCAAACAATGATAACATTGAATAAATTGGCGAAGAGATGCCTTGAAACAGCAATGCGCAAAGGTAAAATCAATAATTATACCTCCAGGCGTGCCTTTATCTTATTGATTTCTGTTAAATGGAGGGAATTGCTTGAAGCTTCGAAATATCACAGCAAGCATCTGCCCGGTTATTCAGAACAGGAGATTGCCGCTGCAGGTATCATCATTTCCACCATAACTTATCTAAGCCGTATCGGATGCGCAAATATCGAGCAACTGATCAAGGATACGATAGAGTTCAATGACAACAAGGATGAATAGGTGTTGTGACTGACTTGAGTGATGTTGATTTTAAGTGTAGTTGATAAATAGTGAGTTATGACAAAAAACATTTCTATAAAGCTGCTGGACTTCAACAAGGGCCAGCTCGCCGGGCTTCCGAAGAACCCACGTTTCTTCCGGGACTATCGCTTCGAAGCGATGAAAAAAAGTATTTCCGACTCTCCTGAGATGCTTGATCTCCGTGAACTTATCGTTTTTCCATCAGAAGGCAGATACATTGTCGTTTGTGGTAACCTGCGTTTACGTGCCTGTAAGGATTTGGGCTATAAAGAACTTCCCTGCAAGGTGCTGCCAGACGATACACCCGTAGCCAAGCTTCGTGAATACGCCACAAAAGATAATGTAAGTTTCGGTGAGAATGATATGGATATTATGGAAAACGAGTGGGATAAGGCTGAGTTACAGGACTGGGGTATTGAGTTCGCTCCAGAAAAGGAAAAGGATGAATTCAAGGATCGTTTCAACGCCATATCGGATGACAACGCCCTGTATCCTCTCATTCCCAAATATGATGAGAAACATGAACTATTCATCATTATTTCCGGTAATGAGGTGGACAGCAACTGGCTCCGTGAACGGTTGGATATGCAGCACATGAAATCCTACAAGACCGGCAAGATAAGCAAATCGAATGTCATTGATATAAAAGATGTACGCCATGCCTTGCAAAATAGTAATTCCAAGCCATAAAAGGCATGACAGAGTGTTCGCCAAAAAGCTGGTGAATGATCCCATTGTCTGTGTGGCCGAGAGCCAAGCAGACCTGTATCGTGAATTTAACCCGGATTGCGAGATTGTCACCCATCCCGATGACATCATTGGTCTTATCCCCAAACGTAATTGGATGGCAAGATATTTCGGGGAGCTGTTCATGCTCGATGATGATGTCCATGCCTGCAAAACTCTTTATGCGGAGAAAGGCGAGTCCGGAAGAGTGAAAGACAAAGACAAGATTACCCGGATTATCCTCTCACTCCATGAAATGGCCAGTCTTATGGATATCCACCTTTTCGGCTTCACCTCACGGATATCACCTGTGATGTATAACGAAACGAGCTTTCTTTCTCTTTCAAAGATGATAACAGGATGCAGTTACGGAATTATCTATAACAAAAATACCTGGTGGAACGAGGAACTGAGACTCAAAGAAGATTTCTGGATAAGTTGTTACATGAAGTATAAGGAACGGCGTGTACTCACAGACCTCAGATACAACTTCGAGCAGAAAAATACATTTGTCAATGCAGGAGGGCTGGCCTCTATCCGCAATCAGGAAGAGGAACGGCGGTCCATTCTTTTCATCAAGAAAAACTTTGGTGACAGCATCCTGTTGAAGAGCGCAACCAACAACGGTAAGGACAAGACAAAGCAGCTCGTGCAATATAACATAACCTGTAAATTCAAATACTGATAATCAGATGAAAAAGGCGATAAAATGGCGAAGATTCTGTTTGCAAAACTTGTCAATTACGACTATCTTTACTAATGTAATAAACAATAAGTCAAACCAAAAAACTAAAAATTATGACTATCAGAACTGTTGGAGGCTATGATTTTTTTGAAGTATCTTCTGCAATGCAGAAAGCGATCAGAAGGGCTGACGCAGCGGTTGCAGGCTTTTTCGCTTTGGAACTGTGGACCAGTGGTTACAGGGATTATGTATGGAAGCGTTTGTTCACCATCTCCGCCGAGGATTGCTATGGAATCGTGACCGGAGAAATAGAAGCATTATGGCAGGGACACGAGGTCGTAAACAAGAAAGCCACAGAACCCAAAGGGCGTATCTTTGTAAGCAAAGCTGTTCTTCTGCTGTGCGAATGCCGGAAGAATCGTGATGCCGACCACTTGCAGAACTTCATTTATGACCGCAAGGATGTCGATATAGAAAAATGGATTGAGGATATCAGACAAAGCCCCATACCCATTCCACCTTATACATTCGATGTGCATACCCGCAAAGGCAAGAAGAAGGGACGCACGAAAGCCGAGTTTTTCCGGGAAGAGTATGAAGCCCTGCAACCGCGTGTTCCCGGCTTGTTCGATGATATAGTTCCCCAAAAACAACAGGATTTGTTTAACGAGACCACGGCGCATTAGTCGTGGCCTTTTCATATAGTCAAACCAAATAACATTGAATTATGAACAGAAAAGAAAGACAAGAAGCGAAAACTGGCAGGTACAGGGAACTTGCAGAAAAAGCGATGAAAGAATCTAAGGAGGCTTACAGTCAAAGCCATAAGTTAGTGGAGAACATCCCCATGGGACAACCCGTACTTATAGGGCACCATTCAGAAAGTACTCATCGACGAATTCTGGACCGCTCATGGAATACGCTGGGAAAAGCGGTAAAGCTTAGCGAGAAAGCTGAATATTTTGAACAGAAAGCCAAGGCGGCAGAAAATAATGCCTCAATTTACTTGGGAGATGACGATGCCGTAGAACGGCTGGAAGAAAAGCTGGCCACCCTTGGAAAGAAACAGGAAACAATGAAAGCCACCAACAAGATTCTCCGCTCCAAGAAGCTCTCCGAAATTGAGAAACATGATAAACTGAAAGAGTTAGGATATTCCGAAAACGGGATAACACAACTCTTCATTCCCGACTGTTTTGGTGAAATAGGTTTTCCCAGTTATATCATTACCAATAATGGATCTATAATATCCGGCGGGTCAAAGAACAGCTTGAGAGAGCCAGAAAAATGAAAATGACAGAGAATAAGGAATACACCATCAATGGTGTAAGTCTGGTTGAAAATTATTCAGAAAACCGCCTGCAACTGTTCTTTCCTTCCATTCCGGATGCAGACATACGTAACCAACTGAAGAAAAATGGTTTCAAATGGTCACGCTGCAATGAATGCTGGCAGTCCTATCTGAACCATCGGAATATTGACAGCGCGAAAAAGATTATTTCCGAGTGATAGAACAACCACCCCATAAAACCCAATTTATTAACTCTAAAACGATTAAAGATGAAGATGATTGTAACTGGCAGCGAAGGCTTCATAGGCAAAGCCCTCTGTCAGGAATTGAAAAGACGTGATGTTGAAGTGATCGGAATTGACCGGAAAAACGGCAAGGATGCCGCAAGCATTTGCGACATCCTCAAAAACGGAGATATAGACTGTGTATTCCACCTGGCCGCACAGACTTCCGTATTCAATGGAAACATCCCCCAAATCCGGAAAGACAACATTGACACTTTCATAAATGTCGCTGATGCCTGCAACAGATATCATGTAAAATTGGTATACGCAAGTTCGTCTGCCGCCCATCCATGCAACACAACCTCCATGTATGGCATATCCAAATACTTCAACGAGCAGTACGCCTCATTCTATTGCAAAGACGCGACAGGCGTCCGGCTTCATAACGTGTACGGTTCCCTCCCACGTAAAAGAACTCTTCTCTGGTTTTTACTCAATAGAGGAAAAGTCAAACTGTACAACTACGGCCGGAATATCCGTTGCTTTACATACATTGATGACGCGGTACAAGGACTCATCTATGCCTACGGCTCACACAAACGCCTTGTCAATGTGGCGAACATGCAACCTATCACCGTAAAAAGCTTCGCAGAAATTGTGGGATCGTATAAAAGCATTGATATTGAACTGGTGGAGACCACCCGTGAACATGACAATTCTGAACAAGTAGTGGACAGGTACATTTTCTTAGTACCTTTGTCCTACACCTCCGTAGAGAATGGAATCAGAAAGATTTTTGCCGGGCGGAGAAACCAAACGCCCCAAAATTCCAAGACGGAGGAAGGATAGCGCCCAATGAAATTACTTTTTAAGTTTTAATCCACCTGCAGGAAAAGAAGTCTTAACCCCATCTTTTTTTCTTGCAGGCTTAAATATAAAACCATATGACATCAAAAGAAGACAGACCACTGACACTCAAACAAGAAAATTTCTGCCAATATTATGTAGATATCGAAGGCAATGCAAGCGAAGCCTACCGCATGGCTTACAATGCTTCCAAAATGAAGGCAGAAAGTGTATGGACTGAAGCCAGCCTTCTCTTGTCAAACCCAAAGGTCTCCCAAAGGATAAATCAAATTAAGGAACAACGTGCCAAAGATTCCGCAGTCAGACGTGAGGCGGTTGAGAAGGTTCTCTATGATATTGTAATGGCTGACCCCAAAGACTTATATATACTTGATTCTTCAACAGGCAAAGTAAAATTAAAGCGACCCGACCAAATGCCCAAACGTATCCGGAATGCAATGAAGAAGATAACCAACAAGAAAGGAGAAGTTTCCTATGAGTTCACAGGTAAGACAGAAGCCGCCCGGCTTCTTGGTGCATGGAACGGATGGGATGCCGAAAAGACCATCAATGTAAAAAATGACGGCGATAAGATCGGTGAACTGCGCATCGGTTTTGACGAAAACGACAAATCGGATAAATAGAACAGCACACTAACACTTTTTCTTTATCTGCCCTAGGAGAATCACCTACTTATAGAACAGTATATGGTTATAAATTACAAGAAACTCAATCCTAATTGTTTTCATCTTTTGAAGTATTTGCAGGATGCTTCATTACGATTCATCATCCTGTATGGCGGTTCATCATCCGCCAAGTCATTCAGTATAGCTCAGGCTATCCTTATAATGACCTTGCAGGATTCCGAGAACACTAAAGTATTCAGAAAAGTCGGTGCAGCTCTGAAAGATTCCATATATGAAGCATTCAAGGAAGCTTCAAAGACTTTGAATGTCTATCATCTTTTTGACTTTAAGGAAAGGCGCATAGTCTGCAAGTTCAATGGAGCTAAAATTACTTTTTCCGGTCTGGATGATTCCGAAAAGATCAAAGGACTAGAGAATTACAAGCGTGTGTTTCTTGAAGAGTTTTCTGATTTTGAACACGGAGATTTCAAACAGATAAGGAAACGTCTGCGTGGCAAGCACGGCCAGCAAATAATCTGTTCATTTAACCCCATCAAAATTACCCACTGGATTAAGAAAGAGATATTCGACAAGGACAAATGGCATGATATCCCGATGGAAGTAACTTTGGGTGGCAAGAGAATCCCTGAAGAACTTACAACGGTAAAGTCACTAAGAATGAATGAGCCCAAACAGATTATGAATGTCCGGACGAAAGAGATTGTGGAACATCCGGGCGATACTGTCCTCATCCAGTCCACTTATCTGAATAACTTCTGGGTTGTCGGATCTCCGGACGGCACATACGGCTATTACGATGAACAGTGTGTCGCCGACTTCGAGAAAGACCGTATCAACGATCCGGACTACTATAATGTCTATGCACTGGGCGAATGGGGAGTCATACGTACCGGCAGTGAATTTTTCGGCTCGTTCAAAAGAGGACAGCATTCGGGAGAGCGCCCGTATAATCCGAGTCTGCCTGTTCATCTTTCTGTCGATAATAATGTGCTGCCGTTCATCAGTATCAGTTACTGGCAAGTGGATTTCACTACAGGCATAAAGATATGGCAGTTCCATGAAACATGTGCCGAATCCCCGAATAACACAGTGAGGAAATCATCCAAACTGGTCGCCAAATATCTGAAATCAATAAGGTATTGCGACAAGCTGTTTGTCCATGGCGATGCATCCACCAAATCAGCCAACACTTTTGATGATGAGAAACGCTCCTGGATGGACTTGTTCATCGAAACATTAAAGAATGAAGGTTTCGACATAGAAGACAAAGTGGGTGACAGAAATCCGTCCGTTGCCATGACAGGCGAGTTCATCAATGCGATATTCGATTTCCAGATACCCGGCATTGAAATCTGCATTGACGAAAGTTGTACGATATCTCTTGAGGACTATATGAGTGTCCAGAAAGATTCCAATGGTGGCATATTAAAAACAAAAGTGAAAAACTCCACTACCAAGCAGTCGTATGAGGAACACGGGCATTTGTCCGACACGTTCCGATATATTGTCCATGACTTGTGCCACGAAAGTTTTATCGAGTTCAGCAACCGGCGCAAACGGAATTTATACGCAGGTAAAGGAATGCTCGACTTCTTCAATCCGGATACTGTACATAATTATACAGACAGCGTGGTTTATATAATGCCGAATGTGGCTGGAACATTCCTTCTTGTACATACGCGCCGTTGCGGCAACACATGGCATCTGACAGATGCCATGTTTAAAGACACATCATCCGTTGACGAGATAAAAAAGGCCATCATGTGCCATGAAGCAAAGACCCATATATTTGAATGTTCTCCTGTCTATTATCAGATGGTAAAGGAGCTGAGACAAGAGATGAAAGGGGCGGATATCAGAGTGATAAAAGAATATTCCGATGTAGACAAACGCATATCCGCCACATCTGACTTTATAAAAAAAAATCTTCTTCTTTCCCCCAAGAAATTTGAAGAATCACGGGAATACGGCAATTTTGTAACCAACCTGATGGACTACAACGTTGATTGCGAAAATAAGGGAGCCAGTACGGTTCTCAGTGGTTGGGGGCACTACATAATAAAATCGCGTTCCAGCTAAAATAAGTTATAATCAACTTGTATACAAGTTATTACATATCACTTCCTCCCCTCTCCTATTTTCAAGATTGAGGTATTTTGTAAAATGAAAGCTTCTTCTCTTTACATTTGCCGGAAACAGATTCCTATATGACAATTTTAGAAAATATATTTGGAAAGAAGAAGAGCACCGATATTTCCAGCCTTGTAGCTCAGGAAGTTGACAAGATATTCTCCGCCCTGTCAAAAAGAAGATTCAGACTTAGCGAAGACATATACAGCCCATATGTGGCTGATTCCAATTTCCTTACTCTTTTCAACACCGTCGGTGAGATATTCTTCCCTATCGACTTTCTTGCCAGCCGCATTGCTGGGGGTAGGTTCATGCTCAAAAAAGCTTCCGATGATTCGGTCGTATGGAACAACAAGCAGTTCAATGACCTGATAGACCGTCCTAATTGTTTGAATTCATTTCAAGGGATTGTCTACCAACATTTTGTATATAAATATGCTACCGGTAACAGCTATTTGAAATGCGTTGTACCTGAAGCATTTCAAACATTAAAGACCCCAATTTACAAAAAATGCAAAAATTATTGGGTGCTTCCATCAGATAAGGTTACCATCCGATTGAAGAACTATATCCCCTTATTCGGTAATGCCGAGAAAGAAGATATAATTGACTATTACCTGTTACAGTACGGGCTGAACTATGCTGAACAGATCAATCCTAATTTCATTTATCACGATCAGGACGGTAACACAGATTATAGAAATGACAACTTTATAAAAGGTCATTCGCGGCTGTATTCCGTAAAGATGGCCATTGACAATCTCATTCCTGTTTATCAGGCTAGAAATGTGATATACATGAAACGTGGAGCCTTGGGAATATTCGTTTCCGAAAAAAAGGACGAAACGGGTACAGTTGCCATGACCGAAGATGAAAAGAGAAATCTCCGTGAGGAATTCAACGAGAATTACGGCCTTGACAACAGCAGGTTTCCGTATGGATTAAGTGATGTTCCTATGGATTTCATCCGCACCAACCTCAGCATTCAGGAATTACAGCCTTTTGAAGAAACATTGAATGATGCCATCATAATTGCCGGTGTATTTGGTGTTCCGCCGGAACTTGTACCACGCAAGGACCACAGTACATTCAATAATCAGAAATCCGCTGAGAAGGGAGTCTACACCTCCAAGATAATCCCGGCAGCCAGGCGCTACGCCAGTGAACTGACACGTATGTTGGGATATGACCGTGACGGATATTACATTGATGTCGATTTCAGTCACGTGGACTGCCTTCAGGAAGGGCAGAAGGAAAAGGAGGAAGTTTCTAAAATCATATCGGAACGTGCGATGGGCGAATTTCAGAATGGTATCATCACCCTGAATGATTACCGTGCCCGTATCGGGGAAAGCAAAGTTGAAAACTCCCTGTTTGACAAACTTCTGTACGAGATGTCTGACAAGGAGCTTGAGAGAGTAAAGAAAATCTTAAGTATAACTAAAAAATCAAATGACAATGGACAAAGAGTTGAGAAGCCTTCAGTTGAAGACGAAGGCGAATGATGTTGATGAGCAGAAAGGCATTGTTACGATTGCCGTTAATGGTATCGGTATTAAAGATACGCAAGGTGATATCTCTGATAGCGGTTCTTTCAATAAAACGATCAACGAGTTTTTCTTAAAACGTGGCAAACATCTACTGGACCATGACAAGACAAAACTTATAGGTTGCCCTATTGAAGCGAGGGAAGATAACATGAATCTGGTTATCGTATCCAAAATGAACCTTAACAAACAGATCGGACGGGAAACATTTGAAGATTACAAACTTTATGCTGAATGTGGCAAGACACTGGAGCATTCCATCGGTGTGAAAGCCGTCCGCAGGGATGTGAATGATCCGGCCCATGTCAAAGAATGGTTTCTTGGGGAAGCCTCCACCTTACAAGCATGGGGATCAAACCCTCAGACATTTCTTGTGGATATAAAGAGTGATGACAGTATTGACACACAGCGCGCGAAGCTTACATCATCTCTTGAAATGATAAACAAAGCTCTGAACATGAGATATTCGGATGAGCGGTTAAATGATTTAAGTATGAAACTGGATCTTATCGAAAAGGCATTGACAGGAAACAGCAATATGGTTACCTGTCCAGAATGCGGTCATACATTCGACTATGACCAACAGGCTGAAACCACGTTCAACAATCAGGTGCTTGACCTTGCCGCCATGTATCAGAGATGGATTGTAGAGGATATTGTCCGAACCGAAATGGATAAACTGAAACCTGAAATCCGTGAGCAGGTTATAGCTGTCCTTGACGCCCATAAAAGCCTTGATGTTGACTTGACAGGCAAAAGCATAGAGGATATCGTAAGCTATGTTCGTTGTCCTCACTGCTGGAGCCGTGTATATAGAACAATGATTTCCAAGATTGCAGATACCAAACCTGAAGCTGCTGTCGCGCCGTCAGATGACACCCGGCAGCCTGCTGATGACAAGGGAAATGAGAAGCACGAAACGAATCTCTCGCTTGCTGCAAAATTGAGTCAATTTATTTAATGTTTAACCCAAAAACGAATTTGAAATGAAGACTTTTTTAAAAATTGTGGGGAAATACCAATCCCTTATTATGTTTGCCATTGTGGCTGTCGTTTGTACAGTATGTGCCTTGAATGGTCCGGAACATGTAACCGGACTTTTGGTTGCAGCACCTGTCTCCCTGATTTCTTTCGCCAAACAGGAAAAGGACATGACCGATGAGGAAAAATCTCTTTTGGGCAGTATCCAGTTGAAATGCAAACAAGTATGTGATGAATTTGCCGAAGGTCTGATGACAAAGGAGGATATTGAGAACAGGTTCAAGGATATCTCCAAAAATATCACAGAACAGTTGAAACATCTTTCCAATTTTGAAGATATTAAAAAGTCCTATGATGAACAGGCTGAAAAGGTGACAGCTCTGGCGGAAGCTTTCGACAAGATCAAGGAAAAAGGCGGTCATATGACTTCCGTCAATGAAGTGGAGAAAGCTGTTGGTGAATTTCTTGACAGTCCTGCATGCCAGGATTATTTTGCGAACCGCACCAAGACATCCGGTTCCATGAATCTTGATTTAAAAGGCATCGTATCCATCACCGAAAGTTCCAATACGCCAAGAAGCAACAACCGCTCGACAGGACGTGTTGTCACCGCAGTCAACGAACAGAAACTGAATCTCCGTGATCTGATGATGGTTGAACAGGGTGATCCATCCGCACTGTCCATCTCATACGAACAGGTCTATGATTTTGACCGCAATGTCATGGTTGTAGCAGAAAACGGTATGTTGGCTGAATCATCATTGAAATTCAAGGAAGAGTTCACGAATGTAAAACGTATCGGTACCCACATGAATCTGTCAAAACGTTTGTTGAAGGCAAAGCAGTATGTAGTATCATTCATCCTCAACCGTCTGCCTTTATGGGTCAAATTCTCCGAGAACTATCAGATTATGTTCGGTGACGGTACCGGGGACAATCTGAAAGGTATCACCCGTTATGAAGGCGTGGATTGTGTTTCCAAATTCATTGCCGGTAATTATGTTACCATCTCTGCCGGTGCCATTGAGTCACTCGAGGCTGCAAACGGCCAGACAATCATAACTCTAGCCGCAGCCAATGACAAGATTATTGACAAGATGAAGGTGACCCTGTCAGGTGCGACAGTAGAGACAGGCTTGAACGATACTTTCGATATTCATAAAATCAATGACCGTAAATTCGCTATTGATTTTGACTATAAGGGAACCGAAACTTCAGTAGCCAAAATGTCCGGAGCCATTAAAAGCGGTATGTTCGGTTCTGTGGAGGACCCGAACATGAAGGATGTCGTGAACGCTATCTTCGCCGTACTTAATTTTGGCCAGTATTCACCTAATGCCTTGGTTCTGCATCCGTCCACAGTCTTCACTATTTCCACCGCCAAGGATACAACCGGCAGAAATCTTGAGTTAATTACCGAAGTGAACGGTCGTAAATATATCGGCAACGTACCTGTTATCGAATGTAACGCCATCGGTGTCGGCAAATACTTTGCCGGTGACCTTTTGAACGGTTGTTCTCTGATAGACTACACCACTCTGGCAATCGAATTCGCAGATGATGTCAACACCAAACTGAAAAACATGACCACAGTCATGATTCAGGAAGAACTGATGATGCCTGTCTACATGCCCTGGGCATTCGCTTATGGTGATCTGGACGATGTATTGGAAGCAATCACTAAATCCGCATAAAGAATATGAAGTACATACTTGAAGGTGACGAAAAGGAACTCGGGCGTGTGCTTCGTGAGCAGCGTATCCGTATAGGTAGAGGGCTGATAAAAATCACTCCTATCTCCGGTACGCTGGTCCATGAGGACTATGCGTTAAAAGCCATTGAAGCCCAAGTCAAAGAACTGACAGATACATTGGCCCAGAAAGATGGGCAGATAGAATCACTTACCAGTGAACGAGATTCCCTGAGAGCACGTATGACCGAGATGGAAGCCAGCGGCAGCATGCCTGAAACGGATGAAAAGGAAGTCGATATGAAAGACAGTAAGACACTGAATATCACCGACAGCAATAATCTGCCAGAAGATGATTCCATGTCCATAGATATGGATAATGTCAATCCATCTGTGAACACCAGCGGAAAGAAAACAACTAAAAAGAAGTAGTCATGTCTATGCTTGTTGATGTATCATATTTCATATCCGGCCCCCGGCAGATAAGAAACGCCACTACTGCCAAAATGCCGACCGCTGAAGGACTTTCCGCCAACAATGTCATTTACGGGTATATCCGTTCTTTTCAACGGAAATTCCTGAATGATGTTGTCGGATTCACGCTTGCCGGTCAGATTACGGATTATCTTGAGATGATTGAAAATGAATCCCCAAAAACAAAGAATGATACTGTTTCTCCTTATGAATATGTGTGCAGGCAGTTACGTGAATCTTTTGCCGATTATGTATTCTATCATATTTTACGTGACATGAATACAGATGCGACTGTTACCGGACTTATACAGTTGAAATCATCCAACAAGCATGTTTCCCCGCTCCAACGTCAGGTAAGCACATGGAATACAATGGTTGAAAGAAACAAACAATTCGTTTGTTGGGCTTCTTCCGATGAATGCCCGTTCAAAGTGAACGTCAACAAGAATCTGTTAACTCCAATAAACAGCTTTAACCTATGACAATGGATATAGTGGATATCTTTCGTGATGTAGTTTCCAAGGCTTCCCAGAATCTTAAGATTCTATGTCCTGACGGCAACGGAGGGTTTCAGGAGGTGGATAATCCACCATTGAACTATATCTTCGGGAACAGTCAATATATCAAGGATACTCTTGATGTATACAGTCAGTCTGAGCGGCAGTTGCCTTTGAAGTTTCCTCTTGTCGCTTTATTTTGTCCGATAAGTGAGAAACGTGACAGCCGGCATTACTATTCAAAGTCAAAGGTTTCATTAGTTATCGCCTGCCCGTCAACCAAAGATTGGACAAACGAGGAACGCGAGGTAAACTCTTTCAAGAATATCTTGCGCCCGATTTATGGAAGGTTACTTGATGTATTACTCGAAGACAACCGGTTTGACTGGGGAGCGGATGACAAAGTAAGGCATGTTTATTCCGAGAACTATTCTTATGGCAGATACGGTGCAATGACAGCCACCGGACAGGAAGTGAGCGATCCTATTGATGCCATTGATATCAGCTCGATGGAAATAACTATTAATAATCCCAATTGTAGAAGATAATGAAAAAGATTAGAACTTGTGCCGGAACCCATATTAATTCGGGTAGTTCGGCTTGTAAGATTGACTGGTCAAAAGTTAAAGGAGCGATTTTGGTCGAACCGGGAACAAAACTTCCTGATGATGTTACAGCAGAAAAATTGGCAGAGATGTGCCATGCGGACCGCCCCGGCCGGATTTATCCAATCTCCCCGTTTTTCGAATATGCAAAAAACGGCGGAGAGGCCCAGATAAGCGCGGTCGGATATGGTCCCAACCAGTTTAACGGACTCAATGCACAAACGGATACATTCACTCTGGCAGGCTTTGATGAAGTGCTGAACGCACAACTATTGAAAGCAACAAACAGGGAATGGGACGTCTATTTCTGGAACAAGGACTATATGCTTATCGGGTATAATGACGGTACAGACTTACTTGCAGGTATTCCGATGTCCACTGTTTATCCAACTGTAACCCAATACCCGGCAAGTGGCGCCAAATCAACAATGACAATAAGTTTCTGCCACATGGATATTGAAGACAGCCTGCTGAATTTCGACTTCATCCAATTAGGATTCGATCCCAAGTATTCCCTCAGAGGGCTGATCGGTGTGGAACTTGTCAGCATGACCAGCAATAAATACAAAATTATTGAAAAGATTGGTGCTTATGACCGTACTCCTGAATTCGGACAACTCATAGCAGACAAAGCCGCTGAAGTGCTGGATAATGCAACAACCGCTACTTACGCTGACGGTGTGCTGACCATTACTCCGAAAGATTCCGGAACTCCATCTCTAAAGGCACCTTCCATCCTATTTGAAAACAATATCAAATATATCGAGCAGGTATGAAAATCGAAGGAGTGACATTTGTAGAGAACGCTGTAAAATCCATGACAAAGGAAGAGTTCATTGAAAGACACATTAAAGTATTATGGCAAGACCGCAAAGAGGCATCACGCAAAAAGATGCTCTCTGACACCTACGATAAGATTGTGGGGAAGGAAGCTACGAAAGAAGATTGACAACCCGGCCGGACGTCATTGTCCGGCCTTATCTTTAATTTATGGCAAACATATATGAAGTATCAAAAACAATCAATGCCATAGCCGCCGGACTTGAAGAGGAATGTCTGAACTGCATGGATACAAACAAGAGCATTATCAGAGACTGTATTCAGGAACAGTTATATAGCGGTATGGACGGAACAGACAGATGTCTGAGCCCTACTTATGACAACGATCCTTATTTCAATGAGCCGGGTCCCTGGCAGAATAAGCCTGAAAAGTACAAGCGATGGAAAGAAAAAATCACACCTCCGGTAGTCAGTTTTCTGTTAAACCTGCCCCCGCGCCCTTCTGAGATTCCCAACCTTTTCATTACCGGTACTTTCTATGACAGCATCAGGTTGGAAAGATTGAACAGGAGTATGAGCGTATTTACGGAAGGATTTATAGACGGTCCCGATATCCAAAAGAAATATGGTGACAATATATTCGCTTTAGGCTCTTCCGCAAAGGAATACTTCATCATAATGCACCTCAGACCATGGATTGAGAATTTTTTCAAAGAATGTGGATATAAATAATATTATCATGTCATGCGGTTGTAAGATAAAAAAAGAAATGAGTGAACTTGAACGTGTAAGTGAACTCGCCCGTAAAGCGGCCATGCTGGACGAATGTATTTATGTCATCTACTTGAAAGCTGACGGCAGTTACTCATTTGACCGACTGGGCACAGAGATAAAAGGCACGATTGTAGAATACAGACATTATTTGTAATTATGGCAGAATTAAAGATAACCGATCTTGTTGATGAGAAAGAAATAGAACAGGTAAAACAGCTTGGTCAGGAAATAGAGAAAGTAAAGTCTATTTACGGCGACGCAGCCAAGGAACTGGCTAAAGGATTAAAAATGAATGTCGAAGTTGTCGGTGACTTGGACAAGCTAAACGCTGTCATTATAACCCAGGCTAAAAAAGCTGACGGTGCGACCAATGATTTGAATGCAGCATTAAAAAAACAATCTGAATTGGCTGAGAGAGTTGCCAAAAGCCTCGATGAACAAATCAAGAGTGGCAACTTATCAGCCACACAGATGAAGAAGCTTACCGATGCCAGCAAAAAAAATGCCGAATCATTGGAGAAACTGGCCAAAGCAGAGGCTACAGTTGAAAAGGCTCAAAGAGCCTCGAATACGGCTAAAAAATCTGCCAACGTAACAGAACAGGAGCGTCAAAAGATTATAACTGATGCCATTGCCGCCACTTACAAGGAAATCCATAGCATTCAGGAAGCTAACGACATGAACAGGCTGTTGCGCAAGGCTGTGAAACTTGTACGGGACACGGATGAGGAATATATCCAGACTATCGGACGTCTAAACTCCACCATCGGGGTTAATACTGATTATGTGAAGCGTAATTCTGACCGGTACACCCAGCAGAAAATGACTGTTGGTGATTATACCGAATCCATAAAACGTGCATGGATGGAGATTCAACGAGGTAATTCCGCCATGAAGAACATGGGAATCATTGCTAAAAGTACGGGCAATCTGTTGAAAACAAGCTTCAACAGCGGAATAAGCCAAGTAACAATCGGTGTCGGCAGTATGATCAAAGGAATGCTAGGTGCTCAAGCGGTTATTGCAGGAATTCAAAAGCTGACAGGAGCTATCAGACAAGGAGTTAATACAGCTATTGATTTTGAAGCGGCAAACAGTAAGCTCGCTGCCATATTGGGTACGACCAAAGGAGAGATAAAAGACTTGACAGCAGATGCTAGGCGTTTGGGAGAGGCGACAAAATACACCGCCTCAGAAGCGACCAACCTGCAAATAGAATTATCCAAATTAGGCTTTTCCAAGACAGAGATACTTGATATGACCGAAGGAGTGCTGAAATTTGCCCAGGCTACTGGTGCTGAATTGCCGGAAGCTGCTGCTTTGGCTGGTGCGGCTCTACGTATGTTCGGGGCTGATACGGAAGAAACGGAACGGTACGTATCCGCAATGGCTGTCGCAACAACCAAGAGCGCCCTTTCCTTTTCCTACCTTCAGACAGCAATGCCCATCGTCGGACCTGTTGCCAAGGCCTTCAACTTCACAATAGAAGACACATTGGCCTTATTGGGCAAACTGGCAGACGCAGGATTTGATGCTTCCATGTCGGCTACAGCCACCCGGAATATATTACTGAATTTAGCTGATGGCAGTGGTAAATTAGCACAAGCTCTTGGTGGACCGGTTAAGACATTACCGGAATTGGTTGACGGATTGAAAAGATTAAAAGAACAAGGGATTGATCTGAATTCCACACTGGAAATGACCGATAAACGAAGTGTGGCAGCTTTTAACGCCTTTCTGACCGCATCAGACAAGATCGTTCCTCTCCGTGACCAGATTACAGGAGTGGAAGATGACTTGAATAAAATGGCCGATACTATGGGAAACAATGTACAAGGCGCATTGTATAACTTATCATCAGCCTGGGAATCTTTGATGCTGACTATAATGGACAATACCGGAGCCATGAAGGATTTTATCGACATGGCAACAAATGGCATACGCAAAATAAATGAATGGCTAATGAACGCGGAACAACTTGCGGATAAGCAAGTTGAAACAGCCAAGAGAGCAGCATCCCCTTATGCGGAGGAATCCATAAAATCTGAGATTATTGCCATAAACCGTTTGAAAGATGAATATCTGAAGGCCGGGAATGACGAAACGACAGCATTGGAAAAAGCCAAAAATGAAAGAATTGCCATTTTGGAGCAGGAGTTATCAAAGCAACAGTCCTTAAGGAATAAATTCTATAATGAGAACCAGCAATTATGGAAAGATATGGGAGATGCTTCATTCTTCAAACAGGCGTTTGGACTGGAAAAGACAAATGCCGAATTCAGCGAGGAACAGACAAAAACCTGGAATGAATATCTGGATAAAGTAACTAAAGTGACTTCTTTGGAAAAACAGATTGCGGATATCAGGAAAATATCAAATTCCACTGATGTAACTATCGGCACCACCCGACTGACAGACGAGGAGAAGAAAGCCCTTGAAAAAGCTGAGAAAGAAAGGTTAGCCATAAAAGAGAAATATCAGCAAAGCGAACTGGCATTGATGGATGAAGGACTTGAAAAACAGATTAAATCCATCAGCCTGAATTATAGCAGGCAAATCGCAGCAATCAGAGGTAACAGTGAGGAGGAAAGCGCTACTAGAAATAACCTTGCTGAAAAGATGGAAAAGGAAATCTCTGATGCTAAAATCAAATTTGCCCTAGACGCTGAAAAAAATAATCTTTCAAACCGTATGGCCATAATACAAAAAGGTACTCAGGAAGAACTAGACCTTAAGATAAAGATGCTTGATCTGGAGCGTGAGGAGGAGATGAACACCGCCGAGAAATCCGGTGAGGATGTCTTTCTTATTGATGAAAAGTATAAGAAAAAAAGACAGGGCCTGTTGGAAGAATTCGCATCCGAACAGATTCTCCAAATTGCTGATAATGCGGCAGCCGAACAGGCTGTGCGTGACAGGCAGTTCCAGACAGATTTATTAAATCTGAAAAGACGCAAAGAAACAGAGAACATGTCTTCCGAGCAATATGCAGAAGAAGAATACCTAATCAAACTTGATTATGTCCGTAAAACTACAGAAGCCGCCATTGATGCCATTGAACAGGAATTGAATGTTGACAACTTAAGCGCAAAAGACCGGAAGAAACTTACCGAGGAATTATGTAAGTTGAAAGCTGATCTGGCTAATAAGGAAGCAGATGCCGAGATTACAGCCATTGAAAAAATTAACAAGGCGGAAGAAAAAGCTTACAAGGAACGCATCAAGAATCTGAAAAAATGGCTTCAGACAGCATCACAGGCTGTCAGTACCATCGGCGATTTGGTCGGAACCTTGTATGACGGGCAACTGGATAAGATAGAGGAAGAGTCCGAAGCGAACACTGATGCCCATGACTCGGAAATAGAAAGAATAGAATTGCTAAAGGAGCAGAAAATTATTTCTGAGGAAGAAGCGCAGGCCAGAAAGCGTGCCGCAGAGGACAAGACCCGTAAAAAGGAAGAAGAATTGGAAAAAAGACGTCAGGATATCCAATATAAACAGGCTGTTTGGGATAAAGCTGCAAATATCGCCAATGCTAGCATAGCAACAGCACTAGCAATAACCGAAGCACTACCTAATTTTGTACTGGCTGCATTAGTCGGAGCCATGGGCGCTGTACAAGTCGCCACTATCATGGCAACTCCGATTCCCCAATATGCCAAAGGAACTGACAACCATACAGGAGGTCCTGCCATTGTCGGCGATGGCGGCAAGAAAGAAATTGTCGTCTACAGTGGCAAAGCATGGATAACACCTGATGTTCCTACGCTTGTAGACCTTCCCCGTGGGACCCAAGTACTCCCCGATGCCGGCCTATACCATCTGTCCTCCGTTGACTTTCTCAATATCAGCCAGCAACACGTTGGAAAAACAGAGAACAATATTGTGGTCAACAACGATTACTCCTCCTTAAACCATGAATTGAAAGGAATGCGTAGTGATATGCGTAAGATGGCAAAGCAGCAGCATCGTGATGCCTATGATTTTAATTATGAACTTTATAAAAGAACCAGATTATGATTGAGAGATTGAACCAGCTGTCACTGGCACAATTCATTGAATTGTCCTGTGGTGACAATTCTGTGTTGCTTGAAGAAAATGAGAATGCCTCTGAGAAAGAAATGAAACAACTTGCATCCCGGTTCATCCTTGAATACAGGACACTCATGAATCCAACTGGTGTAAAAGCCATAATGGCTGAGAAAGAAAATGCCTTGAAGATTGACGCCCGGATCTTCCTGTTAAAACTATGCAAATCGCTTTGTATTCTTGAAGGATACGAACAGGTGAGGGAAGCTCTAAAAGAGAGCCTCCCTGCTAACCTGACGGATGACCGGCTCAAAAAGGCCGTTGAGAATATGTTACATGAGGCTGAATTCTATAAAAAAAGAACAGAGGATATGGCTGTAGCAGATAACCCTGCCATAAATGAAAATGCGATCCGTGCCTCCTTTGATTCTGAAATAGCGTTTGTCATGACTTATTTTAAAATGCAAATTGACATACATACAATAAATGCCGCTGTTTACGCTAACATAGTCCAGCGCGCCAATACTGAAATAAGATTAAGAACAAGGAGCAGATAAAACTCCTTATTCTTTTTATTTCCACCCGCTTTTTTAAATACGTATCGAATTTTCGGACAGACAGTTAGTAACTATTCTTGAAATTACAAACAACTTACTTATGAATAATAAAAGAATAGTTAATGCCCTGGCTGCTCTCATATTGCCGGGTCTGGATCGTTTGGATCAGAAATGCAACAGGATTATTTCCGAGTTATCAGAATTGAAAAGCACCCTCCGCCACTCTGAAAGGAATATTGACACGCTTATCGACAAACTGGAAAATTCCGCAAGTGAATTATTAAAACAGGCGCAGATGTATCATCTTGAGCTTGAAAAGAATCTGAGTGAGGAATCATCATTATTCACCCTTAAAATTGTGAAAAAATGACTGATTTCAATCGTGAGATAGCAGATTTGTATCCATGGCTTTTCAAAATAGCAAGAAGATACTGTTCATCCGTATGCGATATCGAGGATCTTGTCGGTGACACCATCTATAAGGTTTTAAGCAATAAAGAAAAATTCAAGGAGGGCAGGGCTCTGAAACCCTGGTGTGAGGTTATCATGCTGAACACCTATATCACCGCCTATAATCGAAGATCACTAATCCGATTTGTGGGGTGTGACAACATTAAAGAGATATTCTCCCATAATCAAGCCTCTGATGACTTGATGGTACATGACATTCAGGCTGCAATAAGGAGATGCCATAACAGAACCTGCTGTATGGACTGTGTGGTTTACTACGCACACGGATATTCATACAAAGAAATAGGCAAAATGGTCGGAATACCAGTAAATACCGTAAGAAGCCGTATCTCTTACGGTCGGGAACTGCTGAGGAACGAACTGGATTTAACCGTTAAATAGAGTTCGTACATTTTAAATGGAAGAGTTCCTGTTTGTAAAACTTGTTTATTATGATTATCTTTATAGTACAATAAAAAACAACAAGTCAAACCAAAAACAGAACTTATGGAAACAAGAACAAATTTCAGAGTGAGGGTAATGAAGTATGCACACCAGTTATTAAAAGCTACAGGAAAGAGCTGGAGATATTGTATGCTCAAGGCATGGGAGCTCTACAGGCTGGCTAAGAAAATGAGAACTGAAACAGTCAGATTCGCTTATGAAAAGACAGACGGATCCATCAGATACGCCGAAGGCACTTTGATGAACCTCCCTGCCGGCGCTACCGTAAGAGGTAAAAGAATAACGAAACCCAGCTATAAGACATTCGCTTATTTTGATGCCCGAAAGAACGAAATGAGATGCTTCAGAATAGAGAATCTGATTACAGTCTATTAAGACTGAATAAAATTGCATTCCATTCCGCCAGAATAATACCCCACTGATTATCAATACATTAATTTACAGTCATACTTTCCAAGAATTTCCAAGATTAAAGCCAGCCGGAGTATCGGCCGGCTTTTTCTCTATATTTGCCCGAAAGTAAAACTATGATTGTATGATTTGCAAATATTATCTGATGATTGGTTCCAATACGGTCGATACAGCTGGTAACAGTTGTATCGACGTATCACGCATGATTGCCAATATCAGTGATATAAAGACCACATACACCCGTGTGGATTTGGGGGGTGTTGTCCGTAAATGTGGCAGTACGATGGAATTCGTTGAGGAAGCCAGAGAGCGATTCATTTCATTATATAACAAGGACAAATTAAAATCACTGGCCTCCTTTGCCGTTTATGGCATCAGCAATAACTGGACCTACAACAAACTTTTTGAATGTCCCCATGACTTCTCCACATTCAAATATGATTCATACCGGGCAAGAATAGGCTGTATAGATAACTCCGCCGCCGCATTGATAAAGGCGAATAAAGGTACAATATATGAGTATCCTGTATCTGAGATGCGTGAAGACATTCCTTTGAATTATGATGGTGTGCGTATCCGTAATGAGGTTTCCTTCCAAATTATCGGGGAAACCGTGGAAGACAAGGAATATATGGAAAAATTTATCCCTAAAGATGCGTGGTGGTGGATTCCGTATGTAAATTATACCGTTACCAATGAAGTGAACAACCGTTCTTTTGTCACAATGGACCAGGAAGAAACCTTCTTGAAATTCGGAACAGATTGCGGATGGGGATTTCCTGCAAACTCATGCACCTCATCTTTTTTTCTGGAATGCATCGAAGATAATTATGTGACAGTAGATTTTTCCAACTTTTACATAGAATCTAAAAAATTCGGTCATGTACTATGTAAAATAACCACATCAGGCAATATACAGCTTCTGACATGCGGTTACTCAAATCTTCTGGGTCTTGATGCGAATACGAACACAAGCGCAGTCAAATGGAGCGGGAAGCTACTTGCCGGTGAGAGATTGCAATACGCTATATTCAACCATCAGCGTATGTCCGTTCAAGATGGAAGAACGGTCAGAATTCATAATAATACCGGTATCACATCATGGAATGACTTGGGCGATCCTGTCAATATTGATGTGATATCACCCTTGAAATTGCTCAGCCGCCTACTGGAGTCCATTAGCGCCAACAGCGAACGTATTTATTGCAGCATCAAACCGACCATCCGCACATATATATCAAACGCCTTTACAGAAAAGGACAACTGGCGGTTGAACGGTTCCCGTCTTGTGGCAGCCGAAAGCATACGAAACTTTGAGAAAGCGAAAATTTATTCCTCCTTCAGCAAGTTCTGTGAATGGATGGAAACCGTATTCGGATATGTTTATACCATTGAAATGAAAAGCCGGCCCAATACCGACCTGCCCTATGCGGACATACTAAACAATAGTCATGATTTTGAAGGATTTACCACATACAAAGCAAATATTACATCCATAACAGATAATTTCACCCTACATTTCTCAACCACAGACGGTTACTTCCTAGCCATTGTGTATGCTTCCATCACTCTTGACCGTTCCCCCAATTTCCCCGGTTATGAAAGATATCAGGTTTACGACAATGCCAACAAATCATATAAAGTGCACGAAGACAGATACTATCATGATACAGTGGATGATATGTATTATCATGCAGTTTATGATGACGGTTCAAAAAAGACCTCGTTACTCGAATGCCAGCTTTATGATATCGGACTATCCGACTATGAGGGTGTACAGACTTTCGGAGGGACAATAATCTCCGTTGAGACTGACTCCGGTTCATTCACAGGTCCAGTGGATGAATCCAATATCCTGTATGTACGTAGAAGCAAACAATTCATGTATTCGGACAATGACAAATATTACAGTTCTTTCACCGATTCATCCAATTATAACATTGCGGACCGCGCCAGAACGGATATGGTATTTTTTACAAATGAGCAATATTATGTGATTGTCGGTACCAGCCTTATGAAATGCACTTTGAAGGAAAACGTGAATGAGGGTGAGAAGGTTCCTTATGTCGTATTCAAGCATCGTGATGAGGTTTTCGGAAGTACCAATCTGAAAACCATACACTCCATATCAGAGCCTGAATACTCCGTTGACAGCAGCCGGATTTATTCCGAAATTGAAATTGGCTATGAGAAACAGGATTATGATCTTGGAAACAATGGCAATGATGAGTTCAATTTCAGCACCACCTATACAACAGGTGTAACACTGAACAACAGCAAACTGTCGCTTATATCCCCATACCGTGCCGATTGTTACGGATTTGAAGAGCTCATAGGGAAACGGGGTGAGGAAACAAGCAGTTCTGACAGCGATAAACAGGTGTTTGCCGTAAAATGCATCAACAACGGGAGAAAATATATTGTAGACCGAACCATTATGGTTGAGGGTGCCTATACCAACAGCGTATTCAATGCACCGCTGGCTCCTGTCTATATGATTGAGGCGAACAAACGTTATCTGGCTTCCTTCACCAGCCTGTTAAAGTTCGCATCAACTGAAGGTAATGCCGGCATCAAACTGGATGACAGGGCTGTGAATACGGACGTCTCCTTGGATGACCCGCTATTCGGTCCTGGAAATATCAAATTTTCCACAGACAGCTTCATTTTTCCGGAAGATTGGAACAATACGATTGTACAGATAGAATGGAACGGAATGATTTTCAAGGGGAATCTCATGTCTCTGGATGTCAAGCCGCAAGAAACCGAAGCACTTAAATATGAATTGATAGAGATAGTGTAAATTATGTATATAGTAAGTCCGTTCACTCCTATTTTTTTCAAGCCTTCTACAGATATGTGCAGGGCTTCCGGCAAATATATGCAAATATTCGCCCCGTCTGATGAAGTCATGATACAGGTTATAACACGCTCCGAATCACGATCGATTACAGGCAAGGTAATCAACATAGTGACCGGTCATGAAACAGTCATTGACTGGCAAATATGGAGCATGAACCATACTGATAAGATTTATTATCATGTTCTGACCGCACTGGCTGAAGGATGTTACCGCATTGATATCAACGGGATGGTTTCCGAACCTTTCCGTATCACGTCTGACACGTCTGAATTATCCCGAACCACCCTTATACAGTATTCGATGAAGGACAACCGACAAAGACAGGATGCTGTCTTTTGGATTTCCGACACTCAGTATTTCTTTGACTGGCGTGCTCCCGGCGGTTTCATGGATGACAACTGGGTATTCGGTGTGAATAATGAACAGTTCACCACATATGATAACAATCTGTCTGAAATTTACGCATTGGAAACTACCCAGAAGACATTCACGCTTGGTAACGCACAAGGATGTCCCGTATGGTTCGGAGAGTTACTGAACAGAATCCTCTGCTGTACTTATGTCTATTTTGAAGGGGAACGCTTTATACGGGCTGATGCCAATGTCCCTGAAATGAGCCAGCCTATTGAGGGTTATAAGAGCTATATCTTCAAACAGATACTGCAGGATATAAAGATTGTGGACTATACAGAAAGCGAGAACCTGATAAAGATACGTCGGGTTGATGACAAAAGTTTTAGAAAAGTTGCCAATAAAATATTGACTGTATGACGGAACTTGAATTACAGGAACTCACCGATAAGATCATAGCTAAGCTAAAAGCTGACAGCCTTACTATAGACCAGTTGACACAAACCAATGTGTTAACCGGCATGGATTTTCTGGAACTGAACAGCGGGCGCAAAGTTTCATTAGATGATTTACGCAAGTTCATCCGTGGCTATGGCATTTATCTTGAGATTATTTCCAAACTGGATAATGAAACAATCCCCACCGACAACAATGTATTCTCATCTCTTCGTGTCCTGTTTGAAATCTCTAAAGCGCTTGAAGAACTTAAAAAAATATACCTACGTAAGGATCAGGATGATGAAACAAAATATCTACTAAAACTCTTGGGTGGGGCAAAAATAGGTAAAAGTCTTACTGTCGGTGACTTTATCACCGGTGTTCAGGGCGGTTACATCGGTGAGGACGCCCGTGCCGAGCTGGAGGCTCTGGTCCTGCGCAGCTCTCTGAGTGTACCAGAACTTCGTTTCAACCGTCAGACCTATTTTGAAGGATATAATACTATAAGTCCCGGCGGAGGGCTGAAGATAAAAAGCTTTGTCGCCAATAGTGACGGCAGCTATACTGTCACCCCTGATCTGGAGGATGGTGTACCGCTGGGACAGAAGCCGGACGATATCCTCCTGGGCTTCTGGCATGACAAAAGCGTCACTACCGGTGACTTTATTGGTTTCAGAAAAATACAGTACCGTATCACTTCCGCAGATTACGACGAGAAGACATTCGTGATGGTTCCGCGTCCCGGATATGAGTTCGTTCCCCATAACGAGATGCGTCTCGGACAGACGGGGAACTTCACCGACAAGGAGCGTCAGACTTATATCATCATAGACGTGCGTGACGGTAACTGCTGCATCACCCTTGTTGACAATGCCAACACCTGGGACCCGGAGTCGGCACAGATGAAGAGCTGGTTCGGCAAGAAGAAGGGTATGACCATCAATGGGATCAACTGCGACAGGTTTTCGGCAGTATTGCAGGATATCATCATGACGGGGCTTATCTTTCAGGTGGATGAGATCACCGGACAGACAGTGCGTGTACCTCTGGATAAAGGTGAATGGGTTGCAGGTAAGTACGCCTACTATGACCGGGTGTCACATAACGGGGCTTTGTGGTTGTGTGTTGATGATAACGGAACGACAACAGAACCGTCAGATGATAATCCGGTATGGCTGAAACAAGTGGCCAAAGGTGACAAGGGTGATCCGGGCCTGTCTGTAATAGGTGGCGGTCATTGGGAATCCTCTAAGACCCCATACGAGGTCAATACCATGGTCACTTTGGCGGGCTGTGTTTTTATCTCCAAGGTGAAAACATCCAATCCTCCGATTAAAATTGCAAGGTTCAGGAACGGCAATTATCGAAAGAAAAAGGATGGCGGTTATATCCTTGCCGGGAAGTCAGCCGACTGGACCGTGCATGAAGACTGGGAGATGCTGCTGGACGGTCGTGAACTTAAAGGTGAGAGCATCACCTTCTTGGGTGAGTTCGCATCCCATCCGTCCAATCCCAAGGATGGTGACAGCTACCGAAATACGGCTGACCATTGTACTTACATATACCGGAATGGTTTGTGGATGGTCATGGTCAAAGACGGAACTGACGGTAAGGACGGCAAAGGTTACGAGTGGATCTACACCCGTACCAACATCATCGGCCTTACCCCTGACAAGCCGGAATCGAAGCAGCAGGATGATTATATACCGGAAGGCTGGACAGATGATTTTCTTGGCGTGGATGCCGACCATCAGGTGGAATGGGCGTGCAAACGTGTGAAGCGTGATGGAGTATGGAGTGAATGGAGCACTCCGGCCCCTGTGCACCGTTGGAGTAAGGACGGGGAGTCGAATATCATGGCCGACCTTGACAATGAGATGGTGAGCGTCGCTCTTACCAGTACCGGTGTTACTACTTCCGCACAGTCATGGACTCCCCATGTGTCCATATGGTACGGTACCGAGAAACTCACCCTTGAATCTTTGACAGTCAGCACGCCTGCCGGTTTCACGGCAAGCACAAGCAAGGCCACCGGAGCGGTGGCGATATCCGTCGCTGCCGGAAAGTCGGTTCCGGAACAGAATACGGTCACCATCACACTGGCTGCAATGAAGAACGGGCAGCTCTATACCCGTGAACTGACTTTCAAGATAACCGGTGTCCGTGGCGGGGCGGACGGTTCCGATGCGGTAATTTATAGCCTTGTCACTTCGGCCACGATGGTCAGCAAGAACAAGAACGGCGGTTACAGTGTAGCTTCGGTATCCTGTCGGCGTATGAAGACAGTCGGTGCGGTCACTACGGCCACAACGGACGGGGAGTTAAAGTACAGTCGTGACGGTGCGGCCGAGGTTCCCATCGGTGATGGTGTCGGGGTGGCTTCCGGTAATTTTACCAGTAGCTTGAAGTTCGTGTTCTACGTGAACGGTCAGGCGGTTGATGTCGAAACTGTCCCGATGGTTGTGGACGGCAGTGACGGAAAGGATGGTGAGAGCATCACAGCAGCCGGTCATTGGGAATCCGCCAATACTCCGTATGCCAAGAACAGTACAGTATCGTTTGCCGGAGGATCTTACTTAAGCAAGGTTGAAACCTCCAACCCTCCTATTAAAATCGCCAAGTTCAGAAACGGCAGACTCCGCAGGAAAAGAGACGGCGGATACATCCTCGCCGGCAGATCTGCGAACCGGACGGTACATGCGGACTGGCAGGAGATGGTTGCTCCCGTCGGACCGTCGGCATCCTACTGGCTGGACAGTCCTGTCAGCGTGATCAACTTCACCAGTACGGGCACGCCATCCCCGTCTGGATTCCTTGTCACTTGCAAACAGAATGTGGCAGGCAATGTAAGCACGTGCAGCACGCTTTATCTGGTAGCCCGTAAGTATAACGGAAGCTGGCTGGCTCATGTAGGTGCGACACTGAACAGCCAGATATCCGTACCTGCGACAGCCGGATACACCCAGTTTGCCGTCCGTGCTTATAAATCCGTGTCGGACGCAAACGCATGGAATAATAATTTTGTCGCAGAAAAAGGGGTGGGTGTTGCAAATGATGGTTCCATAGGAGCAACAGGAGCTACGGGTGCGTTCCCTTATGACAGAGGTGTATGGGCTTCCGGACAGACATACGTATGGAATGCAAAACAGCGTGACAAGATCATTCACAAAATAGGTGAAGTTTATTACAATTTTCTTGTGCGCAACTATGGAAGTTCTGTATCAGCGGCTCCTACATCCGCTAACGGAGATTCCAACTGGGAAGCCATGCAGAAATACAAAAGTCTGGTAACCGACATATTCCTTGCTGATAAGGCGAACATAGCCGGTTTTATGTTCAAGTTGAACGGATACACATCGGACGGGGCACCTTACGGTATCATGCAGTCACAGGACAGCACTAACGGCCAGCCTAATCTGAGGATGGACACAAAGACCGGAGAGATTCTTTGTCAGAAAGCGAATATCACCGGAACTATCATAGCGACAAAGGGGACAATTGGTGGATTCAATATCGGTAATAATTTTATCGGCAGCACTAATATGTCGGCTGTGAATGTTGATAATTTGTTGCTGCAATACGACAAATTTGAAATGAAATATGAACGGTTCCAGTCAATAGACGGACATTTATACCAAGGCATTTTGGATACAGTAATTAGAAGTGGAAGTATAACTGTATCATCAACCGGGGATGTTTCAACAGCGGATGATACTCTGTATGTAAGATGTGGAAATTATATTTTTTCCGTTGGGCGATACGGGATTCGCAAGTCAACGAATGGAGGAAGTACCTGGGTGGATTTATAACATTTAAAATATTAAAGTATGAGAATAAATTTTGCACAATTTCCTATTTACGACGGAATTAAGAAAGAAAAACTGATAGCCAACAACATCACTGAGGCCTACGGTGACTGGATATACAAGAACGTAGCGGGTTTGAAGGCGCATCTCCTTGCCGAGAAGATATTCAAATCTACTGCTGAAGGTGTAGAAATTGACGAAGAGGAGGTGGATATCATAAGACGCTCCACCTCCATGCTGCCCGGTTTGCTGGCTGATTCTTTGAATGATTATTTAGATAAAAAGGAGGAACAACATGAAAAAGGTATATTGTAACAACCTTCTAGCAAAGTTACTGCTTGCGTTCAGTTCTTGCCATACGATAACAATCGGTCCGTTTGTTTTAAGCAAGCGACCGGAAGAGAAAATCACTCAGAAAGTGAGAAACCATGAGTGTACCCACGCCCGTCAATGGGTTGAGATGGCAGTTGCCACCGGTACAGTTATTTGGATCTTACTGTTGTGTTTTGACCTTTCCGCCTGGTGGCTGGTACTGGCCGGGCTGGCATTCTATCTCTGGTATGGTGTGGAGTGGCTGGTCATGGCGGTACGGTTGAAGGATGCCGGCAGGGCGTATAAGGTGGTATCGTTTGAGAGGGAGGCATATTCCAACGAGGATGATCCGAATTATATTGAGAACAGTAATTATTTTGCATGGGTGAAGTATTTGTTTTAATTTTAAAATTTGCATTATGGATTTGAATAATATAGTTGGCTTTAAAGCTGTGGATAAAAACGGCAACGAACGACAGGTGACCGTCGATGAGATGACAGAATTAGTTTCCGCACGGATTGTTTCCGCTGCATCAGAAATATCAACATTTGCTGCCGCTGCGGCAGCCGGAACAGATGAGTTTGAGGACCAGTTGCCCCAATCCGATACCTTCTCTTGGCTCCGTACTTTGGATGGTTCCAAGAATCCTACTTTGACGTCTTCAACGGCTGCCGCGAAAGTCCTGGGAGAACTTCTGCCTACTGCAAGTAATGAGAAGAAAGGATTAATGCCTATTGGACAGGCTCTAACCAATGAATTTGTTTTAAAGAGTGGTGAAGTATTACTATTATCTACTTCTGAAAATAGTGTTGTATATAATGTTGTCATTTGGCATCCATGGAGAGGAATGGCATCATATCAGATATTGATATGTCGTGATGATAAAAGAAAAATATATAAAGTTATAGCATTATCCAATTTATTATCACAGAAATTCTATGTTAAAATAGATGGCTACAATGTTATAAGTATGTATTTGAAAAATAATGATAGTGGTTCAATGAATATAAGAATACAACCAGTTACCAGTTTTAAAACTACTCCTGTGATTGCAACATTGCCGGAAGATGCAATTGAAGTCGCTGCTGAATAATAATTATACAATTCATGCTAAAAATCGAGAGCTGGGAGAACTTCTGCAAAATGAAAACTATATAAGGATGGCAGAAGGTAGAGGATCTGCAACCTTATATAGGATTGATTTTACAAGGAATTTAAATTTGGTTGTTAAGATTGTTGGTGAAGGTAATTCGGAAGTAGTTGATGACTACTCTATTATCTGTATGCATGGCGGTGGTAATGGGTTATGTATTACGCATAATTCTGGACCGTCATCAATAAGAATGTATAGAGATAATGATTACAATTATTATGTTTACGTGAGTGGATGGGGATACGCTATAGCATATTTTGCCAACCGCATACCGATTTATAATGCCATTTCAGCAACTAAAGTAGATATAGATATTAGTACGCTCACACAGGTAGGAATTTAGACAAGATTTTCTGCCTGTTGGCGATCTGGGAGAACTGATTGGGAATGCAACATCAAATAAAAGCGGGTTGATGAGTTCCGGTATGGTACCTTTAGAATTATCTAAAGATAATAATCAATATTGTAAGATTAGTGTATTTATGCCAAATGCCGGATCAATAAATGAGTCTGTAATTAGTGTTACAAATGTTGGTGGAGACTCGTTCTCAGTCGCAGTGTCTATGATTAGATGGAATGCAAATAAAGTCTTTTGTAAATTGATAAACGGAACCAAAATTAGTAACATTAATATGTATTATACAGTTGATACAGAAAGATTTTGCTTTTACATAAAAGCTAATTGGTATGCGAAAATAATAGTGTCACGATTAGGTCTTGTGAACACGAGCAAAATAGAATCAATCAATGCTATTCCTAGTGGGGCGATTGAAGTACCAATATCTTGACGTGACAAAAGATATAGCACTGACCTGGGAGGACTGATTGGTGTTGCTACAGCCAAGAAAGATGGACTAATGCCTATGGAACAGTTCTTCGATAGAGATGTTAATCCCATTGAAGATTACAATACATTTACATGGAATGGGATTCGGAAAACAACTAAATCAACATCTAATTCTCCATTCGAAAGTGGTGATGGACAAAATGCTGTTATATTTATAGGGACAAATGATGTTCAAAAAATAGGGTTTCAAGCAACCTATTCGGGGCAATTGATTAAGATCAGGCTATATTGGGTCGGTAGTTGGGGTAAATGGCAAACTTTTTCTTTGACATGATTAAAAAACGGGTGGTCCGGTACAAGCCGGTGCCACCCGATCCTCCCGATCATTGTAATACTATTAAAGAATCAACATCTTTATCTGATTCCTCAAATTTGAAAACATGATTAGATCCTACAGACGTAACAGTCAATGGTTCTGACTGTGTAGTCGTCTTTACATAAATATTACCATTTCCTTCTCTATATGCATTAAAGTGATCCTTTCCTAAAGGACCAGACAATCTTGTGAATTTCGCACTGTCCGCCCAGTTACCATCAATGGAATATAATCCGGTTGCTCCACTTGTTCTAATAAATACAAGTGTAGAATATCCATTCCAAGATTCTATTTTTATTAATTTGGTAGACGTGATGGATTGAGCAATTTTAATATAATTATTTTTGCTCATTAATCCGTTCTTTTCCGCATTAGCAACACCAATCAGTTCTCCCAGAAGCATATTATCAACTATTCATTGTATAGTTAATTCAATAGCATCATTTGGGATATCCCCTGTGCCTTGTTTAAATATATATCCAGAATGTAATGGTATTATATTAAAGTAGACTCCTGATCTCTTTACATATAACATCGATTCTTTGTACGTAAAAACTAGCCCACCTTCTATATCTGCTGATTTAAATAATCTATTAATAGTAAATGATGATGATGTTTTGCAGCAGCAAAATAAACCTGGAGCAACTGAAGGGGCACTTATCTGTAATAAAAAAGGTAATCCTTCCATAGGTACATGAACATAATAACTCCCTCCCGACAATAGAGGAAATGGGATAGAACATTTATCTATAGCGCCCATCAATCCATTACTTTCATTCGTTGCAAGCGGTATCAGTCCTCCCAGAAGGATTTGTATCAATGACTTTTGTATTACAATATTATTTTAAATGTTTGTTGGTCTATATATCGTTTATTCTGTTCTTTTTTTCATATAATGATTCTTTTTTAAATATTTGTTATAGCTTTGCTATGACAATTAATAATGTTTTTTTCATTTATTAATTTTTGAATGCCGTGAGGTATTTTAATTAATAAAAAGATTTGTGTATGGAATTGGGCAGGATTGGCGAATCCTGCCTTTTTGATACCGTACATCAACTACATAATAATTTGGGCAAAACAAAATTTATATATTTGTAGCATCTATATTGAATTAAACATTATTCTAAATCACTAAAAGAGTTTACTGATAAAAATATCTAGATGCTATCGTTCGTGATGAATAATGGCATCTTTTTTACAAATGTTTTTTTTCACAGACCATTTTTTTATAGATATTATACATCTTTACTTGCGAAAGTGGGGGTGTATTTTTTATTGGCTAAATTTTGCAGCTTGGAACAGAGGATGCATCTTTGCGGAAAAATGGATAAAATCAGATACCGTCTTGTATATAACCGCCAGAACA
>ERZ772855.227-NODE-227-length-71628-cov-8.274307_pt1 | contig 71628 bp, 112 predicted proteins | sample MGYA00511900_ERZ772855 | MGnify/ENA primary metagenome ERZ772855 (study PRJEB29015, sample SAMEA2737701) | human gut metagenome | biome: human gut; feature: human-associated habitat; material: faeces | place: China | collected 2012 ... | reverse complement strand
AGCACCTCTATAACCAGCGGTCGCAGCACCATAACCACCAGCGGTCGCAGCACCACTATCACCAGCGGTCGCAGCACCACCATCACCAGCGGTCGCAGCACCACTATCACCAGCGGTCGCAGCACCTCTATAACCAGCGGTCGCAGCACCTCTATAACCAGCGGTCGCAGCACCATAACCACCAGCGGTCGCAGCACCATAATTACCAGCGGTCGCAGGAAACCCCGGATTTGCATTATTCCTATTAGTGCACCGTTCCTTCACATAAGATACGGTTGCTTTCACAATCCCTTTTATATCAAGTTTTGCTCCGATATGTATTTTAGAACAGGCTATCTTTGTATCATCATCATCCGCATCCATATAACCGCTTCCCTCAACTTCGTGAAACTTATTCATACCTATATAAGCAGGAGGATAATATCCAAAGACATCCAATGGATGAAGACAAAAATGAAATCCATTTTCGCAAGCTCCTATTTCTCCTTCCTCCTCGTAGTCCTTGCCTTCTTCGTATTTAAACCCTCGGCATGTCATATATGGATTAAAACCCTTGTATCCTTTTATTTTGGTAAACTCCTTTGGCAAAGTAACGTTATCCGGAAGATTTGCTCTAAGTATCATGTACGCCATATAATTTGTATCAAATCCGGCTATTCCTGTACCAATGGCGGTGAGAAGAAATTCCTTTTCCGGATGCTCTTCAGCAAGCTCTCGGAAGTTTCCTAAATAGGTTATTAACTCTTCCTCGGTTACTTTCTGCATATCCTTATCTAACGTTGGGATGGCGTAGGACTGGCCTTGTATGCCTTCTGCCTGCCCCATCACTGCACCAAATTTTTCTACGGCTAATCTTGCCGCCCCTCCGGCATGATTACCGTTCATATTTGAGCCAAAAACGAATATCTGATTTTCTGTAAGTTCCTGAATATTATCAGGAGTTAATTTCTTTTTCATAATATATTATTATTAGTTTAATTTATTCGTACATATTTACCTGCTATATCACACGCTTTCAGCACTTCTGCATTTTCTTCTCCAAAAGCAATGAGGATACTGCCACATCCGGGCGAATCTCCGCGAGTACCGTCCGGGCGAAAGAATTTTATTCTATTTCTTAAAAACTTCATCGCCGTAGCTCTTTCAAAAATTATGTCTTGAAATTTATTGCTATCACATCTATTAAATAGCAATGCTATACCGTTACCATGCTCCGATAATCTTTCTACAAATTGCCACATCAGAGGCTTTGAGTAGGGAGGATTAAGCCAAACTCTTCCAAACCATTCTTGACACAACCCGTCATTGTCCTTGTTGTACATTACATCTGCGGTTTTCCATAACGGGTGAACCGGAGCGCATGGGTCTAAATCAAACTTCCCCAATGCGTCTATTATTTCTTTTGGTGTATACCACTCATCGGTAGGTTTAGCTAAACGTTCAAATTGCGTATTCATATTATATACTTCACTTATCGGCATAGATTAATTCCTTATATCATTATTATCAATATTCATAAAAGACAATATATGAGCTATCACATCTACCGTCCATCCGTTACCAAGCATTTTGTAAATCTGCGTATCCGAACACTTCCATTGATACCAGGATGGAATGGTTTGGAGGCGGGAGCATTCAACAGGAGTAAGTCTTCGTATCCTAATATCCGTTTTGCATTGTAATTCCTCTGAAGTAATCATAGGAACGTGGCCTCCGCCCATACCCATAGCTGAAACCATAGGGGTGCTTTTATTCAAAGATATGGTAGCGTGTTTTTGGTTGGAAGATATACATAACATATTGTTTTGCTCCCATGAACAAGCAGATAATGTAGGCGTTTTGCCTTCAAATAGTCCTCCAGCGTTATTTCCACGACTGCGTTGTAAAATCAGATTATCTTTCTGAACGCTTGTCAAACAATTTGTTTTGTTATCTAAGCGGGGTTCCAATTGTTGTATATTTACTCTTTTCTCTTTAATCTTACCCGCCTCGTAGTCTTTACGGATAGATTTACCGTATTCAGTTCGATTTGGCGTCAAACAAGAGTATTCACGTCCATGCATAGCAACACAAATCAAATCCATGTCTGAATGATTGCCTCCCGAATGTGCGCCAGCCGTAAAACAAGAAGATTTTTTTTGGTTTTTACTTATATTCCCATCAATATTTATTTTTATAAATTGATAGTTATGCTTCTTATCAAGCAATCTTCCAGTAGCTGCTCTTTGAGTAGGTGACTTACTATCTATGGATATAAACGTAGTACCCGAATCGAAAGACATCTGTCCCGAATTATTTTTCGTAGTAAGACATCCAGTTTTAGACGGGTTTATTTGTGGAGTAAAGCATTTATGTGGCTTATTCATTCGGTCAATCACCGCCTGCGAAACATAATACTTCTCATCCACCACCTCTTCCAAAACATCACGCAACAGAATCCCTTTATCCGCCGGTTGCGGAATATCCGAATGAAGCTCTCCAAACAATCCTATTTGCTTTGTTCGTATGTTCGTCCAATACCATCTATCTCTATTTTGAGCACTCACCAAATTGGAGTTGATGTTTACCGGAAACACTCCGCAGTATTCAGATATAACCCTCATGTGAGACTTCTTCATGTTCACATTCTCAAGAAGAAACAATACATTTGGATTAAACGAACGTACATGATTCAAAATGTCAATAAACACAAAAAACAACTTACTACGCGGATCATCAAAGGCTAACTGCTTTCCGGCAAAACTAAACCCCTGGCAAGGAGAACCTGCTAAAATCAAGTCTAATGACTTCCAATCAATATTCCATTCTCTCCACTTGGTTACATCACCAAGCTGGACGGTATCAGGAAAATTCAGCTGCGTTTGCTTGATGGCGTGGCTGTCAATTTCCGAAGCGTATGCCTTATTTACAGGTATGCCCGCTTCTTTTAACGCTATCCAAGAACATCCCATTCCATCAAACAAGGATAATACATTTATACCTTCCATCTTTCATTATTTATTATGCTTCCTACTTCCGACTTACTTATTCTAAATATAGAGGACAATTTACGATTCCTTAGCCTTAACCTTGCGTATTAGCGAACGGGCCTTGTTCCTCACGAGCTCCGTAATATCATCCGCGCTGTCCGCAAAGGAACACTGATAGACATTGTCCGTACACTCCGACATGAACTGTACATGGGCCTTAGCTTCTTTGCCTACCTGCATTATCTTATCGTACATCTCCAATCGGTAATCAGGATGATATTTCTTAAGAACTTGGTTAAAGTCCATTGTAAACGTTTCTATCATGTCACAGATTAGAATAATCGCATTGGTGCAGGTATTGATATACTCCCTGTCTTCGGGCGACATATCCGACATGAGGCTCTGCATATTCTCCGTTTCACCTTCGTAGCTGTCAAGATATTCACGTATTACCCGATCCTCTATCTCTTGCATTTTTTCCTTTAGCAAAACGGCTTTGGCATATTGCCTGTTGATTATATACTGGGAATGCTTGTTCTTTAGAGCAATCATTTGGCTGTCCTCCCTAATTGCTCTCCTCATTCTCTCTAAGACATCTTCGGGTAAGTCGTTTATGGTTAGTTTTTCCATTATTATGTTATATTTTTATCAATTACAATAATATCCGCTACACAGCAACATTCTCCGTCTATCCTCCATGAAGAATAAATCGGATATCTTCTGTTGAACAACGGACATCTCCTGCATCGGGAAAGTGTTCTTTTGTTTTCGCTTCTCCCGGTGCAGAAAATTGGGTATCCCTGAATATTCATTACTTTCTTCTTATCTGTAAAAATCCGCGCTTCTCACATTCACGTAGCAACTCCATATCTTCATCCTTTATATTACATGGTGTTTCATGGTTGATGCTCATATAGTCTGATATTCCAAACTTTCGGCATATATCGTGATAGAAACGTTTGTTTCTGCCTCTTGCGGTCCAGCATACTGTTAGCTTCATAACTTTTTATCAAACTTATGCAACCTGTTATACTTGTAATTTCCTATCTCGAATCTATTTTCAAAGAATATATTGTTTATCTCGCACATCTTCATATAATCGGCATTGGCATACAAATCTCCTCCGGCTATTCTTGCAAGAAGTATTTCTCTATATTCTTCGCGAGATATGTTTTCGGACGTATCATGCTCGGTACTTACATCATTGAAAGAATGTATTATCTCGTCACGTTCTTTATCGTAGGTAGCAAACCAGTTCATTATTACAGAACCGTCAATGCGTCCGTAAAACTTACCGTATGCCGAATTTTCACGTGCACGTTTAAAGCAAAGACATACATCTTCAATACGGAAATAGTAGTATTTCTCAAGAATAGAGTTAACGACGGAAGCGACTTGATAATCATTCATATCTTCCCTCGTTCTTCCATAAAACAAAAGTGTTCCTTCGATAAATTTTACAAGGACGGCCTTTATGCAATCCGCATTAACGGATTTCCATTGTGACAGCTGGATTGGCGGAGAATTGATTGCTTGTTTAATGGTTGTTATCTCGCTACTGATGTTCTTGCAGATAGCTATCAGCTGCTTGGAAGATAGAACCGCTATTTCCTTGCTTGTTAGTGTAATTTCTGTTCCCATTATTTCTAAAGCTATTATTACTCCAGCGCGCTAATCTCTTACTAACCTCGAATGTCTTTTCTTTCTCAAACCTCATTTTCCGTCCCCCGCACTCAGACCAGTATTCATAAAATTCAATCAGCATATAATCAGGATATTGACCTTGATAAAGAAGCACTTCTGCCTTAAACTTCTCCTTTCGTTCATCTATATTCTTTAATCCTGCAATTTTATGATTATAGCTAAACCCCGCTGTGAAAGCTTCCTCTAAAGACTTGTCTTTATTATTGCATGCCCATTCATGGGCTATTCTATTTATTTCCATATAAACATTTTTTATACTCATCTATATCCCCAAATGAATCATCGGAATTTTTATTATTTTTTCTTTATTGCAAAATAGAGTAACGCAAGCCCGTTCCATATAACATGAGCAAGCGGATGAAGCCCGCTTTCTTCGTCTTTCGTTTCACCTTTTCGATATGCTACCAAGTGCCTAAGAAGCGCAGAATAATATCGGTTTTCCGCGTCAGGAAGATTCTGCCAGCTATTAGGAGCATACTTTTTTGCGCCAAAGTGATATACCTTAACTACTTCTTCTATCAAATCCAGCGGAAGCAAATCCCAGCGGAGTTTGTCGTCTTTGTAGTCATTCTTGAATGATTCTTCTGTCATAGTTATACATCTTTCAGGTAATCTGTTACTACTTCTATAAACTCGTCAAGCGAACGGACGACAACATACTTGGCACCAATGCTTTCAAACTCTTTCTGATAGGCTTTCTGATTCTCCGACTGCCTGCCTGTTTTAGTTTTTAATTCAATTCCGCAGAAAGGATAGAACTTGTTGGGGATAAGGAGTATCAAATCGGGGAATCCTGCACGAACGCCCATTTGCTTGAATTTTGCTGCTTCAATGGCGTTACGTTTTCCGCCATTAGGCGCATGAACAAGCCGCTTCTTCCATTTAGGATATTTCAAATCCCAATATTTAATAATAGATTTTTGGAGAGAATCTTCTAAATGTCTCATACAAATTATGGTAGTTTTAATTTTATTTCATTGATAAGCTCTTCATTGGATATGCAATAGCCAACATTAACTATATCGCACAGATGCCTCTTTAAATCGGTCGGATTGTTAAATTCAATAGGCTGCTCTCCAAAAGGAGTAATGGGGATTCCTTTCTTATATACTTTATGCCCTCGTTTTTCTATTTCTTGAATCAAATCTTCATCAGAGGCAACGTCCATAAAATCATCGAGATAATCGTCCAAATATATGTCCGCCTCGGCCATGATTGTAATATACTCTCTTTTTTTCTTCATATATATTTGATTTTAAGTTCCACGCTCACAGGTTTGTCTTTCATCGTAGAGAAAGCATCAAGCAGCTTATCCTTGATTGTTTCCAAAGGTTTTGTTAGGATGTGGCTCTCTATTACTGTAAGCGGTAACTTTTTTCCGCTGTGTGTAATGAGAGCCATAGAGGTAATTATGTAGGGTTTCATGTTTTATAAAATTTCTTTGCCTGCCTTGCAATCTTTTTATTTAGCTTACTTAGCATCTCATACTGCTTGCTGTCACCTCCTGCATTATGAATGTCACGCTTTCGGTCTATCACAAGTTTCTGAACAATTGCAATTTCGGTTTTGGTTAATGTAAGTCTCATGGTAAATATATTTAGAGGAGAAGCCCCGAATCGAACAGGGCACGCTGTTTTGCTGGAATTATTGAAACTGAATATAAACTAACCTTAAATAATCATGGCAAATCACACTATGTCATCCAATACGTTCAGCGCTACCATATTCTCCGTTTTCTCGCCAGTTCCCGTATACAGTGCCATTGGCGTAACCCTGATTGGGCTTGACGAGTATGTATGAATATCTAATAAAAAAGGAAGACCTTCACAGGCCCTTGTTCCCGGATAGGCGGTCAAGCCACACCGGGAATATCTACTCTAACTTTATACTTAAATAATTACTATTAAACCTCATCTTGCAAGGTATTAGTATAATTATCCAGTATATACGTTTTTTCTTCATCAGTCAATGAATATGCCTTAGACATAAATTTAATAGCCATGTCCTCGTTGTTGTCGGAAAGTGGATAATAATCGGTGGCAAACTTCCAAACAAGACTTTCTAATCTCTCGTATTTCATATTGACCTCTTTAACCCTTTCACGTATCTCCGAAACAATGCCAGACGATTCTTGCAATTGGTTTTCATATTCCTTTTGGTCTTTCTCGGCTTGCTCTTTCATCGACTTGTTCTGCACAGCGAAGTCAACGATTTTATTGTAGAGTTCATTGGAGTAAGCCCAATTAGTCTGAATGGAGAAATCTGAATCCCCGTAAAAGGAATATCTGTCTTGTTTGACGAGATATTTGTAGTCGCTCCCCATTTTTTGCCAGTCATAATCAACCTTACGCAAGGTCTTTGCTTTTATCAATGCTTTTGCAACCGCATTTGCCTCTTCCATATTTGTAAAGGCAAATCCGGAAAGGATCGGAATGGTGAAAATTTCCAAATCAGCAGGCTCAACCTCAAACAGTTCGGGAACTCGTGGCCTATCCATGATTTTGATGCCTTCCTCCATCATGCGGAGTTTAATCATTTTCTGTACGTCTTCCTCCGTTAGAGCAAGTATTTCCTGCTCGGTCATTTCGTTAATATTCTTCATGTTTTTATTTGTTTAAATAAACTGACCCATTATATAAAATCAATAATCTTTGTTTTGGCAATAGCATCCAGCTTCATATCTTGAAGTCCCTGCTTCATGTATTCCGCCGCCTTTTTGTTGGCATCATCCATATTCTTTGCCGCTATGAGAACGTAATATTTATTCTCTTTTTCTTTTCCGTTGTCGTCAACAAAAACTTCAACAAGGGTTATCTTGTAAAAGAACTCATCATCCTGCTTCTCATTGACAATCTCACGTATCTTGCTACGGCTGATTGCGAAAACGTCACACTCCATATTGTTAGAAGCGTACATTTCAAGTCCCTTCTGTTCCGCCTGACAGAACAAATCTACATCAGTGATGAATTGCTCGGTGACTTCTTTTTCATCGCCTTTCTCGTTAACCTTGTTTACTTTAAGCTTAAATTCGTACAGCATGGTATTTATGTTTTAAGTTACACATCAGAAGGGAAGATCGTCGTCAATTATTGAAACAACAGGCGCTTCCACCGTAGCAGCCGCATTGCTTGAACCCTCAAACTCATAAGGTTTGAAGTCTCCAAGATAAACCTTTGATTTGGCCTCTGCCTCCGTCTTGTTCGCGTCCCTGTATTGCTTTGATAAAGACTGCTTGCAATAATGCGTCTTCCCAAACTGGCTCGGTTCTCTTCGCTCATTAACATTAAGGCCAAGATATACGGACTTCGCTTTCAGATTTTCGTCCATGCTTACATACAAGTCATTTTCCTCAATGGGAATAATAACACACTTTTTGTTTTTAATTGTTGCTATGCCTGTCTTTTCAAGCTTCAGCAAATCTATGCTTCCGGTTAAATTCATAAGAAAATGTTTTTAAATATTATAAAGTTCTTCTTTTGTTTTAAGTAATCCATATAGGTTATTTGAATGGATATAATAGCAGAAATCTTCTATTATGTTTATATTATATTCTTTTGAGGAATCGGTGTAATGACACTCTATGGGTTCATAAGGAATAAATTCAGTATGTACAACGTCAGTAAACATATTTTTCCTATATCCCCCGAACTGAAATAAATCAAAATAAAATGTAGAGCAATTAAAGATATCAAGATAAAAAGTCCATTGGCACGATCTTGTATAATCATCTGTGTGCGGAGTGGAATATTTGGTCTTGATGTCTCGAATCACCTTGTCGTATTTCAAATCGGCATATCCATGCACATGAATATCAAACAAAGACGAATAAAAATCTTTTCCTCCATGCACTTCGTGCTCTCCCGGATACTTATTCCGGTAATAAATGGCATTTTCTACCGCCTTGCTGTTTAATCTTACAATAACCCCATCTTCTTCCTGTTCAAATATTCCGTTACCTATATATGTAGCTTTTCCTGTTTCTACAATTTTATGAAAACAAGATCCGATTGTAGCGTAGGAATTAGGCTCTTTTTTCCCTGAAAGAACGTTTAGGAGGCGCTCCTCCGTATCCCATACAGAGTGCTTGTCTCTGAAACGTCTAAAGGCTTCTAAGGAAGTTACACTTATACGATACATAGGTCATTGTTTTTTAAATGTGATAGCGTAAGATGTAGAAGATGAGCGGGAAGGAGGGTAAATGGTATATATTTCTCCTGTTTCTTCATCTATTTCAGTTTTACTTCCATTTATAAGCTTAAGATAACTTTCTCTATTCTTTATTTTTTCATCTATATCTCTCTTTGCATCGTTCAGCTTATCCCAAACAGGATCATTACATCCTGTAAAATCATATTTTACGGAAGTTTCCTTGATCTGAATAGTAGCACCTTTATATGAAGAATTCTCTCCTTTCCCGTATCTCTCCAATTCCTTGATAGTAGACTCCCTAACTTCGTTGTTTTTTAAAAACAACGAAATTGTATCACTTATGCTTTTCATTTGCACGACAGCTTCTATTGCGGATATTTCTCCGTTAAGCACATTTTTTACAAAATAGGAAGCAAGGCTTTCTTGTTCAGATTTTGTTGTTGGAATTTTTTTTATTGACAATTCGTTACTCATTGTGATTTTTTATTTATCATGTATTTTTCGTAATTAGACGATATCGCGTTTATATCTTCTTGAGAGACTTTATAATTTGCATCTATAAGATTAACTAATGAAAGCCTTTTCCCCTCCTTTTTTGCGGCATCAAGTCGCATATAGATCCATTCCATAAGTTTTTCATCGCTTAACTGGTTTCTGTTTAGCATCTTGCGATTGTCTATTGACGGAGTAGGTTGTGGTTGTATATTATTATATTTGGTACTATCCTTATTCCAATATACATCTGCTCCTATTCCTAATGATTTACAGGCTACGGATATAGCATCTGTCAGCGCCATCTTATAACATTCGTCAGAAGTATAAAGACCGTTTTTTTCATTGGTAACGAATGAAGAGCCGCCGACGCCTTGAATAGCTTCACTCCATTCATCATTCATCTTTACATATAGGTTTATATGAACAAAACTCGATATTACGTCGCCCCCTCCTTTTTCAGTCCACATCCTTAATATTTCATACCTCCATCCAAATCCGCAAACTCCAAATTCTTCTGTTAGCTTCTTTATGCGCCACATCGGATTTATATCATACATTCCTTTTAGCCTCCCCGCAATGATGGTTTTTAAAGCTTCTTTCGGAACTTCCCTAATTCTATTGTATAAATCCAAGTTTAATTTATTATCCATATATTTATATTTATTAGTTTAACAATATCTTGATAACCCCTGACTGACACAAAGGCTAATTCTTTCTTCTTCAAGCTCATCAGGTGTGTAATCATATTGACTACATTCTATCTCTGTGCGCAACTCCTCTATATCTTCCTCTATAAGCTGGATAATTTTCTCCTTTGAAGAATATCCGTATTCAGGAAGATACGCCAATGGGGAGGACTTAACTTTATTCAGTTCCTTATATAATTCTTCAAGTTCATTTTCCATTATTTCTTCTTTTGAACCGCCTGTACAAGGTTAAATCAAAACGGTGCGCACTTCGTTTATCTCTCGGCTTTTAGTACAGTAATAGCACTACCTTATTGCGGTTATTTATATTATTATTGATGATTTCCAACTAAAAACCGGACTATCTTCTCAGACCGCCCGGCAACCTAAACAAATATTTAATCAGAGAATTTAAAAGTTTTCCCTGCTAAAGTATCTTCAATCACCAGCTTACGTAATCTTCCGTCACCTTTCCCGGCTTTCTGATAAGCATCTTTCATAACCCAACAGTTATCTTTCAAGCCCATATTATTAGCTTTTTGTTTGCAGCTATCATAAAACTGGCATGTGACGCACCACTTTTTTATTGATATTCCGTATTGGTTTTTGCAGTATTTCATGTTTGATTTTGATTTAGTTATATATTATCTATTGATAAGATATCCTATACTATCTTTCTTATGCGCTTATACCACACAAGGTTATTATGTGCTTCTATTTTTTCTTTTAATTGTTGTACGTCTTTTTCTAAAGCGTTCAACATCCTGTTCGGTACATTAAGCGCATCTTCAATCTCTTCCGGTAGTTTCTCTCTTGAAAATATTCGAATACAGGATGTTCCATATGCCTCACAATGAAAAACAATAGGAGTTGATACTACCATGCCGCATACATTTTTATTAATAGCAGCAACCAGTTCAACCAAAGAAAACGCGTCAATAGTATAATCTCCACTAATTACTATCTCTTCCGGCGGATTTCCGTTTACAACAGGAACGTTATCGGCACAAAAAATAATGTCCTTTCCGTCAAATATTACTTGTCTATTTTCCATATTGTCTGGATGCTTCTAAAATTGGAAGATTAGTTTCTGTCGGAATATAGATGACAGTTTTATCATTTAAGTTACTTTGCTGCCTTACCCATAGATATTGAATATAAGCAGGAGTAATGCTTCCTTTCTCTATCTTTATTGCTTCCGCGGCTCCTTTGGCTCGCTCTATTTCTGCTTGAGCGTTTAATTTTTCAGCCTCAAGATTAGCTTTTGCTTCTTCAATTTTTATCTTGCGGTTCTGCTCTGCTTTTGCAAATTCCGCCTTACCGGACATTTCTTGTTGCCATACATTATAATAAGGAATAACTGCAAAAATTCCCACTAACACAACAACCCCGATAATAGCTGCTATAAAATAATTCTTCATAATAATTTTGATTTTAAATTAGTGATTAGTAATTGTTCTCGTGAGCGTTCCGATGTTAAGCCTTACCACTCGCCTTACGGTGAGCCACGAGAATATATAATAGTATCAGCGATAATGACGCCCAAACATCATACTTTAACGGTCAACGGACGATTTTCCGCGCTGATACATAGACTACTGTTGTAGTATGTTCATTAACTTAGTCACGCTGCTGCCTTATGCTCGTATTCATCTCTCAATGAACAGTCTTGGCAATCGGTTGCTTACACGCTATACATCGCTTCGGCTATGTGTATAATAGATATACTGCTTATCGGCGCAGGCTAATTTTACGTGCCCTGAACACGATTTCATTTTTGAGGGTTAAACTTCCCATCCCGAATGTTTGGCTCATCGGTTTCGCCTATATCTTGCTTCCTCTGCACGAATCGAACGTGCAACAATCGCTAACCGGAACAGACCGGAAACGCTAAACCCTTACGAACAAATAACCTTAGAGATGCTCTAACCGTTGAGCTAAGAGGAAGGAGCGTTATTCACACAACGCGGTTTTTAAAATTCGATACTGTCGTAGTACCGTTTGTTTTTCATGTATTCATTTACGACTGCCGATCTTGAATTATCGCTTATCTTGCTGCTGATAAAGTCGTATTTTTCAGAGCTTATACCGGATAATACATCATCATTATACTCTACGCGGCCACCATATACACATCCTGCCATAATCACCATAATCAATGCTATTCGCAGTCCAAGACTTGTGATTTTATTCAAATTGAAGCTTCTCATCTTTCTAAATATTTAATCAATGACGCTTTTCTAAATCGGAGCAATCTCCCGTTTTTAGTATGTGGGATACTGTCTATATTGTTATACAAGGTACCAACAGAGCATCCAAGAATATTTGCAGCCTCTCCTACTCCAATCCATTCATCGGAACATTCAATTACTGTCTCCTCCACAAGCCTTTTCACGTCTTTGCGCATAAGCTTATACAGTTCTTCTGCTACTATTCTTGCTTCTGTACGATTCATGATCTTTTTATTGCCGTAATTGTTACTTTCCATTTTTTAGTATCAATAGATACTTTATATCTCTCTACGTCCGGTCTCGGGTCTGCTAATGCGGTTCTATACGCGGTGGCTCTTACTGAGTCACAAGCTCTATAATCGGGCATATACACTGTAAGCGAACTTCCCGGCTTAATCTTTAAAATTTCTTCTCTCGTTACTTTCATACTATTTATTTCACCTATTTTCTATGTTTTATTTGATTTTATTTAGAAAATTGTTATTTTTGCCATCAACAAATACTAATAAGCGGTTTTTATAGCTGCTTCTGTTTTTTATGTATTGTTGCTGTCGTTCTATCGTTCTAACAACAATGCAAAGATAGTATACGTTTTATATACTACAAAACAAATAGTGTATTATTTGCACACTGTTCTATATGTTATAAAACATATTTTACGTAACTATTTGAATTTTAAGAGTATGGAAAACTATGAAAAATACAGTAATACGGAAATTCTCTTAAAAAGAATGATAAATGGAGATTATATTGACAAAAATGAAATAGACCCTTTGTCGTATAAATTATTTAAAGATACTAAAGTTTGCACATTTCTTGCGGATGGCAGTATCTGGTGTTGTAATAAAAAGCAAGCGGAATATCTAATAGAAGAAATCCGCTCAAAAACAGATAAGGGAAAACGAGAAAAGAAAGCGGTTTTTCATCAAAGACTAAAAACTGCCATAGAAATAGCAGGGGCGATAATAGCTATTGCAGTTTCTATTTTACCGTTTTTATAATAAAACATATTGCTATTACTAATAATGAAAGAGAGATAATGAATAAATATAAACGAACAGCCCGAGTAGGTTTTACCTCTATTTTAATAAGACCCGTATGCGTCATATTGAATCTGATTTTATCAAATTTCAATAAAAACCATATTTTACGGATTTCTTCCGAAATAGAAGAAATGGGTTCTACGAGACTTTCAGGGGATTCTATTTTATTCATCAATAAGGATAGTTTTTCAGCCACGAGAAGACTGCCGCAAGATGAGATGTAATAATCACGCACGCATGGATGGGTAGAAATGAAAGCGAAGTCTTTCAATTCATCCTCATTAACGATTTTATCATACGTGTTTGATAATTGACAAAAACGTTCTTTTGACATCTTTATCTCACGAAAGGGGATTTCTGACATATCAGAAAAAGCTTTTTTAAGCTTTAGCATATAATCTTTGTCTTCTTTGGAGTATTTCATAATTCGATCTTTGAAATGTTGATACAATCGGTTATTAATTAAATTTAAAGGATAGCTGTACTTTCACTTTTTTAAACCTGTCATTTGGGAGGTTGTGTAATTGGACTATCTCATTAATGGAGTTTGTACACATAGAATCAACCAATTCATTGTATTTGTCTCCATTGTGTCCTTTTATCCACCGGAAATATACAGAGCTAAGAGCCTTTACACGCTCGTTGTATTTGATTATCAAATCTCTATTTTTCTTCGGCTTCCAAATACCGGAAAAGACGTTGATTGCATATTTGCTGTCTGAATATACGATTAAATCAGAACCTTCCGGGACGGAACAAACGGCACTTATAATAGCAAGCATCTCCATACGGTTGCTGGTTGTATAAAGAAAACCTTTTGAAGCGGTTTTTACAACTTCTCCCTTATGGATTATCAGATAGGCTGAACCGCCTTCCCCGTACACTGATGTGTTTTGGCATCCTCCGTCTGTATATGCTATATATTTACTCATTGTCTTGGTGTATATATTAAATTATTAATTATATAATCATACGCATCATGCGTATCGCGTCACGTGTGCATACGCTACGCTATGTTTTTAGTGGTCTTTTTTGGGAATATGGCATAAAAATTAAATTTTAAACGTTATCAGATCGCAAGAATAAACATACCTGTTTGATACGCGCAAACGAATCTCGCTACCACTCCTGTATAAGTAACCATTCAGACCAGTTTCTTTATAAAAGCTGTTTGCCATCTTTGGAGAAAAGTCTGAATAATTTAAGCATACACGAACAGACTGTTCAACTCTGCTTACAAGTCCACTTAAACACAGGCCGTCAATAAGGCGTTTGGCTTTCGCCTTACATACTTTGGTTATATCCATGATACGCTTTCTGCTCAATCCGGTAAAGGCATTATCTGTACGTAGCATACGCTTACATTTTTTGCGGGCTTTCCGAAGCTGGTTTATAGACTTCGCGTTTCCCTTAGCTATGTTAATGGTATCTTCACAGTCTGATTGCTTGCTTATATGGTTAAGCAATACAGACTTCCTGATAATGTCTATAATATCTTTCAATGAGTATTGACATACAATCGGGCTTCGCTCTGATTTCGGCCTATCGCTCATCAAAGCTTTTGTTCGACTATATGTCTTACATTCAAAGTCTAACCTGATATGATATGATTTTTCTCTCTTAAGCGAAGTGGCTACAAGATCTTTATTGTCTCGTTTCAGTAAGCCGTATTCAATGCCGCTATTGATTATACGGCACATTCTCGTTGACCCAATACCAAATAAGTCCTTACACTTGCTGACAGTAGCCGATTGTATTCTTGATGAAACAAACGTTAGTTTGACGAGCACAGAAAAAGCAAGCGCTTCAATAAATCGTTTATCATTGATTGCCTGCTCTGCAAGTCCTATATTTAAATATAACGTCTGTTTCATATATTGACATAAAAAAATCCGTTGCTAAAGTCAAGCGGCAACGGATTTCCATATAGAGAGGCCCACGTTAGGGCGATTGTTTAATCATGTATCTGTTGCCGCTTGACTTGCAACGGGTGCAAAGATAGTATATATTTTGTATACTATTAAATATTTAGAGGATATTTATTAGAAACTAATAGTTAAAATTAAAAATTATGGCTACAAATGCTTATTCGGAAAGGTTTCTTCAGGTAATAGACAAACTTGGAGTAACAGATTATTTTATATGGAATAATTGCGATGCCATATCAAAGGCGCAAATGTCTCATATAAGGACTGGAAAAGGAGGAGCTTCTTTAAGTATAATAGAATCATTGTGCAATAATTTCCCCCAAGTCAACGCCAACTATATTCTTACCGGTAGAGGATCAATGTTTCTCGAAAACAAAATTAGCGCTTTATCCGAAGAAAGGAAAGAGGATGACAGTGATGTATCGCTTACTTATGATGAGCTTTCAAGGTTGCATAAAACAACAGTTTTAAGGTATGAAAGGCTATTCAAGAACCTTAAGAGTGAGTTTGAAAAACTTGAAGAAACTATCGTAAAAGCAGACGGAGAACTTAATAAGGCTCTTGAAGATGTAAGGGTTGTAATAAAAAAGCAAAAAACAGCATAAGGACAAGCCCTATAAATATAGAGCTTACCCCCGAATCTTTACATCCCCGTCGCCTTTGGATGTAATATGCTCATTTTGGTTGAGCGCTTGTGTTGCGACATGAATTTGTAATTTTCAAAATCTCGCTCCAATATGGATATTTTTTCGTGTGCTAATTCAAGGTCCTCAGATACGCGCAATAATTGTTGCGCAATAAGTTTACTCTGCTCCATTAAACGGAGTACAGAAAGGTTGACTTCTTCCATATTGCTTATTTTTTTTAAATTGATAGTTAGGTCTTTTTATAACACTATTATTTTACAAATGTTTAAAAAGCAAACATGTTATTAAACATGGCAATATAAAACAGATTTATCACAAAATACAGAGATAACATTATAAATAAATACTTTAAATGAAAACTAATACAAAAAATAATACAGAACAAAAAGAAAGAGCAATAGACAGATTGAAAATATTCGCCGAATATGCTCGAAGCGAACTGGGAGTAGTGAAAGGACTTAATTCATTCGAGCAGTATTGCAATATCGGAAATGCGTATATTTCTAATTCCGACAAAAAAGGTAGAGGAAAAGGTTCAATAGGAAGTGACGTGATAGCGAACATATCCGAAGTCTTTCCGATGCTAAATGTGAAATGGCTGTGCACAGGAAAAGGAGAGATGATAGACGAGCAATCTAAGCTTGAAGAGAAGATTGAAGCCATAAAAAAGATACTAATGTGATACCACAGTGGTTTTATAGCAATTATAGCATTGATAACCAACAAATTATATAACATAAATTAATCCCAAGCGGATCACAGCAAGGGATTACAAAAATGTAGTCCCTTTTTGTTTATTATCAGCGTTTTACGTAATAATCAATGATTTAGGAGAACAAACACATCGCTAATGTTGTTTCATTTTAGTTCATTCTATTTCATTCTATTTCACGAAATGTGATACAAATGTGATACCCTTGTGTGATACCAAATCTTTTAAATTATGAAGTATCCAGTATTAAGGTTTGTTTTTGACCGTAAACATACGGCAAGCAAGACAACGAAAGGAACCGTTCAAATAGAAATTTTGTTTGAACGGAAAAGAAAATGGTTAAGTACAGGCGTTCGGTTGTATTCCGACCAATGGAGCGAAAAGACAAAGGTTAAGAATACCGTTCAATCTTTAGACCTCAACGAAAGGCTTGATACGCAAATGCGGAACATCAACGAGTTCATAAACGGGTTGGTAAAAAACAAAGAACCTTTCAGTTTTGATAAGCTGGAACACTTTTTAAAGTATTCCCAAACAAAAGAAAGCTTTATAGATTTCATAAAACGGAGAGTGAGCGAAAGAACCGACCTTAGACGAGGAACGTTAAATACACATGCCTCCTTAATAACATCCCTGGAAGAGTTCGGTCGGATCGTTTACTTTACGGACGTTACTACGGCTAACATAATGCACTATGACAATTTCCTTCATGGGAAGTACAACAAGCAGACGACAATACATGGTTATCATAAGCGCCTGAAAAGATATATAAACGAAGCCATCAAATATGATTTACTGAAAGACAACCCGTATAATAAGCTCAAATTTGAGCGTGGAAAGAGTGAAGGTATAAAATACCTCACCTTAGAACAGATAAAACAAATACAAGGCTTAAAAACGGCTTCTGAGAGCATTGAACGGGTTAGAGACTTGTTCGTATTCCAATGTTTTACGGGTTTGTCTTATGCAGATTTGTTCAACTTTGATTTTAGCGGTGTAATCAAGAAGGGGAACAAGTTCTTTATAAGAGACGTAAGAGTAAAAACGGAAGAAGAATATTTCCTGATGCTTCTTAAGCCCGCAATGGAAATTCTGCAAAAATACGATTTCAAACTGCCCGTAATAAGCAACTATCAGTATAATTTAAGACTGAAAGTCGTTCAGGAGCTCGCGAGGATAAAACAAAACCTACATTCGCACATGGCCCGGCATAGTTTTGCGGTTATGGCATTGAATATGGGAGTTTCGATTGAAAACCTTGCAAAAATGATGGGACATACGGACATAAAGACTACACAGATTTACGCCAAAGTGCTAAACAAGTCCGTACAAGAAGAATTCGAAAAGATGGACAGTAAATTGTAATTCAATAGCCCGGCGGAAGAGGTCTTATAAAGATGCAAAATCGTTCGCCGGGCTGCGTGTATATGTTCGTTTCAGGATTGCGAGTTATCCATAAATTCCTTCAACCTGTACAACCTGTCAATTGCCGGATTGTAAAAAGGGTCCGGGAAATGTTGGTTTATGTCGTTTATGTTCGCCTGTATGTACTTCTTAACATCAAATATACTCTCCGATTCGCTCAACTCTATTTGAGTAGGCAGCTGGGCCGTTAAAGCCCAGTGCACAACATGTTTTACGCTTTCCTCATCGTATGCGTATCTACTTTCTTGCTCCATTCTATCTTATATCCTCCGAATAAACCTCTTCTCCGGTTTCATTACACACGATTGATACGATTCCTCCCTTGTAGTCCTCAAAATATGATTCATTGGTACCGTTATAGGTTTCTATATAATTTTTGCAGTACTCAAATGATTCATTAAAACCTTTGCTATTAGAGTCGTTAGCGTCGTTGAAGTGTACATCGTAAGTTTTCATAACCTTTTTTTTAAAATTGTTTGCAAAAATACCGTTTATCTCTCTTTAATTCATCTTATACAGTATGTTTTAAAGCATATTATTTAAAGCCGTTGAAATATCCTATTATCTTATCTGACAATTCACGCAGCCCGCAACAAATATACGTTTCTGTCATGGTTACACTGGAGTGTCCTAACATCCGGCTGATAGAATACAGATCCGCTCCCCTTAGATATAAGTTAGTTGCGCAAGACTTCCGGGCGGAATGCGAGGAAATAAACTCCCACTTTTCCCCGGTTGCATATTCGCCCGCCTGATACAGTTTTATTCGTTGGTTTATTCCACACTTCCGGCATATACTTCTTATTGTATCATTAAATGTCACATCAGACAGCCTTCGTTGGCAAAGCTTATACTGTTTGTTTTCCTCTAATATCCGTAACACAGCCGGAGCCGCCGGAATCTCCGCTTTCGTTTTCGTTTTTTGGGAAATATAGACCAGTCGTCCGTCTATTATATTATCCTCTGTAAAACATACGTAGTCCGAATGTCTTGCACCTGTCAGGCAGCCGAGAAGAAAACAGTTTTTCACTATCCGTTCTGTATCATTAACCGGATCGTATGAGAGTAGTTTTTTAATTTCTTCATCCGTTAACCATGTACTTTGCGTGGCATCCTTCTTCAGGGTTAATATAGCTTCAAAACCTTTCGGGAAAGAATATATATCGCTGTACAGGTTAAGAACCGATTTAAACATAGCGCAATAGGTTTTAGCACTGTTTGTTGCCAGCCTGTCATTAAGAGCCTGAACGAAGTTGTACAGCCTTGGTTTTGTAATACTCTCGAAGGTGCACTCCGTTTCGTTAACCTCTTCATATACCCGCAGCACCTTTCCGTATTGCGGGTATTTTTTCAAAAAAACGTCCTTTAATGTTTCCATATCATTCTTGTGGTTTATTATCTTTTGTTTTTGCAATCGCAAACATAACCCCTATCAAAGCGGATATAATAACCAACGCCGGGTTAGTATTCCACACTATTATAACTAAAATTATCGCCCAAAGTATAAAGCCTAAATACATAGTATACTCCTCCTTATTCTAAACCATTAGTTTATTAAATACTGCTTTTCATTTGCTTTTCGTAATTCAATATATCTGTCATTGACAACCATTCCGGTTTTCCGTTAATAGGCAGTAAGTAGTATAATACTTTCATGCACCATATATGCTCCGATACATTCCCGGCCCAGAGGCGTCTTTCAAAACGGTTTCCGTATCCTAAAAAGTATTCACAGTCACTCCGCAACCTCCCTAACAGGGAATAACGGTTGACGGTTCCTATCTCTTTTACAAACTGAGTAATCTTTTTCATATCCTTTCTTGTTTAATTTATTCCCAAAGCGTTTAAATTATCACATTCTATCCATTTAACAACAACATCAACAATAGATTTTTCAACCCTGCTAAAATATTTTGCAAGTCCGAAACTCTTAACGAATACGGGCTGTAAGTATCCATTGCATTTATATAAAACGTATCCGAATTCGGTTTTCCTGTAATAGCAATTATCGCTTAACTCACCCGCCATTGCGATAAATGGCAATTTCTTGTATTTACCCTGTTCCTTATTGTAATCTCTACCAGTCATTACACAGGGATAAAGATTATAGGCTTGTGATGGTATATAATTCATTTTGCCATTCTCCCTTATTTCAAAGTTCGTTTTGGCAATGATTCGCCAATCTTATACAGTTCAATGCTTGTAACTTGTTGTGTATCTCTTAGTAAGCTTATACCATCTCTGTAAAAATTCAACAATCTTATAGCCTCAAGCGCGCTGCATGGTTGAAGCATTATACTGCGCACTTTCTCGTTAATTTGTATGAAATAGTTCTTTTTCATGTCCTTTTGTTTTTAATTTGAAAATCAATTAAAACATTGCCACCCTATTAAATATGTCGGATGCAATTTTATTAAGCCTGAAACCGTTGTAATACTCAATCGCTTTCCCGCCATATATCTTAGCGGCGTAATGTGCTGCGTAATCAGGGAAGAAGCCGCCGGGCATATTATTCGAATATTGCCCGCAATCACAAGTTTTATAAACTTCTTGATATCTCACTATCCAAACCCTTTTTGCAAGCCGTTTTGTGCTATTACTTGCATATTTCCACAGCTTATTAAATCTCTCTTGCTGATCGCTTAACTGCTTTAATGTCTTTGCCATAATCGTATATCTTTTAATTATTCTTACATAACCGTTTCAACTCTTCCAAATCTTTCCGTTTCGGCTCGTCCGCATTCTTGGTAACGTCTATCAATGTCATATCATCAATTACCGTACTCCATTGCTTGCCAGTTGCCGGACTTGTATAAGATACTCTATAATGCCCGTATCCGGAAAACTGGAAGTTAAAATCTGAAAGCTGTGTTTTTGTTCTCATAATTGTATATATTTTATTTGTTATTACTTTGAAAGCCTCAAAACCTTATTACTATTTCATAACCTTAAAATTTATCTGATTGATCCTTGTATTTTCTTATCTCTGTAATATCGGTACCGCTGATGAACAACACAGCACCGAACAATAGCAACATAACGCAGAACATACTATTTCATTTTAAACGTTATACCCTCCGGTAATTTGGAATAGTCAACATTATTTAAGAAGTCTATAAAAATTTCTTGGCTTATCTTATCTCCATATTCCAACCAATTGAAAACAACTTCTTTCCTATCTGCGTAATATATTACGTTGTCAATTGATAGCCCAGAATCAAGAATATAGAGTTTAACCGTTTTTTCTTCTTCCAGCCTTGAAACCTCCTTTTCATAGTCTGAAATAATTTCCGCGCGTTTAACCTCGTATGCCCTGCGTGATTCTGCTTTCTTGCGCGCCTGTATTGCTTCAGGTGTATAATAACCTGATTCTATTCTTTCGTTAAATTCGGCGGCTTCTTCATCTGTGAAAGCCTCTATGTGTTTGCGCTCCTTGTCGTATTCGTAAGGGTTTACCCACTCATTACCCGTTAACGCTTCCAGATCCTTAATAGCTGCTTTTGATTCTTCATTCCAGCGGTTAACGATTCCCATTGCATAAAGAAGGTATTTAAAGTGTTGTTTATCTCCTGACTGACAAAGCAAATTATATTCCGTTTCTGTGATACGCAAATAATCTATAACGGTTTCTTTGCTGCTGTTCTTCATGTGATAGTACCCGTTTTCAACCGCATAGAGAGGTGCGCCGTAACAGTCCGACAAATGAAGGGCTACGAACTTTGAAAATTCCGGGAAATGCTTTGATATCTCATTGTGGCAGCAACCGCCAGAGCACCAAACGAAACGCCCGTTTTGTCTCTTTCCGTATATGTCCGCCGTTATACTCCAATGGCATACGCCGTTCTTGCATTCGTCTGTAAGTTGTATTTTCACGTCAATTCTGTAAGTAGTTCCGTTTTCTACGTAGTTTTTCGATGCTGTATAAGAAAGTATATTTGTCTTCATAACATTGTTTTTTTAGTGTGAATAAATGGTTTTGATAGAGTGGTACTTGTTATCCCTATTATTATCCTATGATATAAGGTTCTTTCATGGGAATATATTCCATTCCGTTAAGCTGGTAGATAGGGAGAAAAATTCTAACCCAGCCGTTACCGGCATCGTAAAACCCTTTGAAAACAAAATCACAAGGAGAAGCACTATTAATTATATTAAGCTCTCTATATCCAAGAACGTTACTTTCTCCGTTCTTCTTGATGAACTTCTTTAACCAGTTCAACCCCTGTATGCCTTGTTCCTCCGTCAACGGAATACCGTAACCATCTCCGATACTTTCTAACCAAGCGTAATCTATAACGTCCTTTTGTTGTCTGTTGGAACGGCTTTTCAACAACTGTATTTGTCCCTTAGTGATTACACCAGCTTCTTTAATCTCTGAAAAGATACTTTCTAATGTCTTCATAACTGTAATATTTAAATGTTTATAATTCAACTTTATTACAGCGTCTAAATTTTATAAGCGGATAATTTGGAAGTTTAAACCAAGATAAGTACCTTTGCCTTTCCTGTTGGGGGGGGTACTTATCTAAGTTATTCCCTTCTTTGAACCTGTTAGCATTACCAGTGTTAGCAGGTTCTTTTATATCTCATCATATAAACAACGCTTGTAAGATTAAAGGCTTTATGTTTACCTCTTTCTTACATTACAAATATACGAATTATATTTGAAACAGCAAAGAAAATAGCAAAATATTTCAATAAAATAAGCATGTTTTATAGCATAAAATATATAATCATAATACATTGATTTACAATGATATATAAGCGTAACAACACATGCATACCAATGTAAATATATAATACTAAATAATAAGGTATATAGGGACATTATAGCATACGAACGTATAAGTATATAATAACTGGATCAACAAGCATAGCCTTATAATAGATTTTATCTATTGATGATAATTAATTTATAGATATTATTTATAACAGGGATATAGGGGTATAGGGAGATTAGACATATATGGGTAATTGGTTGATTAATAGGTGATTATATAGTTATGTTGTAGTTGTGGGTTAATAAGATTGGGGTATTTGGTTGACAATCAATGAATTACGTCTATTTTGGAGCTTTCGTGATATTCGGGAAATTATCCTCTTTTGTAATGATATTACAACTTTATATTATAGCAATAATATAAACTATAACACATTGATAATCAATAATACACCATACACACCCACGTAGAAAGCACCCCACCCCACCCCTATTATATGTAAGAATATCGGATGTAATCACCACCCCTAAAAATTTTTATTTTCCCCCATTTTTCGTCCAATTTCCCGCATTTGTAAGGATGTTTTACACTCCAAAAAAGCCGTATTTTTTCAATAACTCCCGTTATTCTCTAAAAAATCACCTATTTTCTAAATTTTACCCCTATTTTTTTAGAAAATTACTTGTTTTATTATCAAGTAGTTGTATATTTGCATAATGATGATAAAGAACATATATATATATTTTTAACCCTCAAAAGAGAGAAGAGAAGATGTTATTTTTAAGAATGAGACCTAATCCCAGTTCCGTTATGTTCTTTATGGTATGCTTATAAAAACGTTATATAATAAATATGGATAGGAAGGATTTAAAGGATTACGTACTTGGATTATTATCCGAACATTGCGATGAATATGCGGCTACGTTCAGGGATATATCTTTGGTTGCAAGCAATCCTGAGCGCACAGACAGATACGGCAGACGTCTTGAGGAGTTATTCAGGGAGGGTTATGGTGTTTTGACGAGGGATAACACCTCTCATTATAGCTCCTTGTATGTTTTTACGGGTAAGATTTATGAGTTCATGGATTACAATGTCCTGTATGATGCCGTAGACAGGTGGCTTGAGAAGATGGGTGTTGCAGCTCGCGACCGTACCAATAAGGCCATGTATGCCTATATGAACCGTATAATCAATGTTATCCGGGACCATGAGCTTCGTCCCGACCTTAGTATTATGTGCTTTACTAACTGTGTCGTTGACATGAACCGGTTAAAGACCTATCCCCACTCTCCTCGCTTTGATTGTGTGAAGATGTATCCGTTCAAGTATGACCGCAAGGAGATATTCAACTGTCCTATATGGAGAAGTTTCCTCGGAGAGAACTGGATGCCTACGGACGATATGGACGGTGTTCTTCCTGAAAAGCACAAGCGGAGAATATTACAGATGTTTCTTGGAGCCTGTCTTGTCAACAGACGTAATATAAGCTTTGAGTATTTCCTGATATTGCAAGGTACGGGAGCAAACGGGAAGAGTGTTATCTACCGGGTGCTTAAGGACATGTTCGGAGAGGACGAGATACTTAATATCAAGATGAGCCAGTTTGCCAGCAGAGGTGATGAGCAGCTTCGTGCTGCGTATTCCATGTCCGGGAAGAGGCTTATGTACTGTACGGAGAGCAACCGGGGGGATTTTAAAGATATGAGCATCATAAAGGCTATCTCCAGCGGGGAACCTATTGCCTGCCGGGGAATAGGCGGCAATATAACGATGATGCAAAGACCGCCTATCATGCTGTGTAACTCTAACTACCGTTGGCAGCCAAAGGACTTCCTTAACCGGGAGGACCCGGATGATGAGAGTATGCAGAGACGGGCGCTCGTGCTTAATTTCGACAAGACTATCCCCGTAGAGAAAAGGGATACTATGCTCGCGGAAAGGCTCAAATCGGAACATGCCGGAATAATGGCTTGGATAGTCAAAGGTCTTTGCGAGCTAAAGAAAAACAACTGGAGGATGCCGGAGAACCTCGGAGGAAAGATAGATATGAAGCTGGAGAGGATACGCTCTACGGTCATAGGACGGGACGGAAAGCTTGTGGACGGAAGTATATCGGAATACCTCAAATACAAGGAGTGCCAGCCCGAAGAATTTGAAGGAAGCGGCGTTATCAATTTCACATCATCGGAGATATACAAGAACTATGAACGATTCTGCAAGAAGAACGGGATCGTCCCTATGTCGCAAAGAAAGCTGGGCATCGACATGCTTTCTCTCGGATACGTGAGGGAAAAGGGATACAACAACTCTTATAATCTGTGGTGCGGGAACGAGGACATCGCGAACAATTTTATGAGACATGTACCCAATATTGCCGAAGAAGCGAAAACAAACCTGTTTGAGGGCTGGGAATATTCGGATGATGATTTCCTGAGTGATGATTTTGTTGAAGAATAGATTTGCAATAATAAATATAACACAAAAAGATTATGGATTTCGGAAAGACACAAGTAGGGAATATAACTATTCTCAAGTATAAGAAAGACGGCATTCCTTTTATCAAGGCATCAACGGTATGTGGTGATTTCTCCATTGAATACAGCGCGGGAAGCATAATGTTTGTACTATTGGATAGCGTTCCGATAGAAGACAGGGTTGATAATCTGCCTATGCTAATGCTGCGAAACACCCAGTATGTGGGGAATTGTATTGACGCGAAGTTGCAGGTGGATGTGCTAAAGGCAGTCGGGGATGCCCTTGACCGCGCGGACGCCAAGCCGATTTCTGACGAGGAGGACGCCAAGATTATTGAGGAGGAAAGGCAGATGTATGAGATGAAAAAGGAGATGGAGGAAGCGTCTGATAAAGACAAAAACTGAACACAAACCTATGTATAAGGAAGAAGTAGCCGGGTGTCATTTCCCGGCTTTCTTTTTAGCGGCAAGGTACAAGGAGCAATTATTGCATGAAATTGGAAGATAAAAATGAGTGGTAGTATCTTCTTCTTTTATCTCGTCTTTCTTAATCTGCGTGATGTCTGCAATCATTTTAGTGAGGTCTATCCATTCCTTGCATCCCTCTTTGCCATCGTACTTTTTACGGGCGGCGATAAGCTTACGAAGCTGGTTTTCCTTTGAAAGTTCAGACGCAATATCTTCATCACTGACACCTTCAACCAAAAACTCTTCCTCTTTCTCGCTCTCTTTCTGTCTACGATTGACACGCTTGTTTATAAAGGTGAGATAATCCATGAAGTCCTTATCCTGGGAAAGGAGGGCATTCATATTCTTCTTATTCATCTCTAAATTATACACAGGGTTATAAAGGCCGGAGATGAGATAAGCGTCTTTATCTTTCCATCCCAGCGCTAAAAGGTCTGCAAAAGCCTTTTCTTTTGCGCTGATCCCCAGCTTCCTGCATTCGGTCCCAAGTCCTTTGCTGAATGTGATTTTTTCCTCTTTACCTCTCAACATATTATTGTAACTTTTAATTATACAAATACAAAATAACAACAGCACCTTATATGCCACTGGCTCTGATAGTCGGATATAGGATGATACCCGACCATACTATCACAATAAGAGCATGGGTAGCTGCTCCCTCTATATGAATAAAAACCGATAGCTCCTTCTTTTTGTTTCTGAACTCCATTAAACCACATCCATGCGGAACCGATAGCATACCGGGTAAGGGTATTCAGTGAGTTATAGGAAGAGTTGGACTTCCCCACTCCATAACTTATTCCATTTGTATTAATGCGGGTTGCTGCGGATACCCCGGATTCTACGGCCCTTTTGAAATAGGAGCTATCATACGGAGATTTAATATTTTCCCTTATGCCGTCCTTTATTTTGTTTCGGCTTATCCCGGCAATAAGCCCGGCGGCGACAGCAGCCTCTATCTCATACTTAAAGCGGTTGCAGTAGATATCAATACGCTCCGAAAGCGTCTTTCCATGATCTTCCCTGTTTATAAAAGCAATGATAGCCTCCCTCTCTTCTTTCCTGTCATAAACGGAAAGTGTTTCGGTATAGTCGTAAATCGCCTCTCGCAACTTTCCGATAACAATACCTACCTCCCTTTCGAGTTTTTCATTTGCGGAAAAGCGGAACATGGACGGTTTTATCTTATACTTTAAAGATATATCCACAATCTCGCTTGCGGCTTGCAAGAGAAGATTATCCAAATGCTTCTGCATGGATAATTCAGCCTTTAGCCGCTGCCTTATAAAATCTTTGGCTTCCTGTATCTGTTGTTGCGTAGGTTGTTTCATTGTTTATCGTCTCCAGCCGGGTTGTGTTCGGGTTCCTCTTCCTCGGAAGTAGGTTGCGTGGTTTTGAGTTGATAAAGGATATCAGCCTGCTGCTCTTCCTTTTTCTCTCTCATTATCCTGTCCCAGTCGCGGGGATTGCTATACATTTGAATCTGCTCATTTGCGGTTTGACGTGATAAAAATCCGTTTTGCACACAAGTGGCAAGATTCTGCACAAGCTCCGATTCATTCAAATGGATATAGGGTTTTATCCAAGCATATACACTCAAGTTTTGCAGGTCTATAAGATTTTCCGTTTCCACTCCGTATCCATAGGTGAAAATCTTCACCATGTCGTCCACGAGGCGGTTATATTCTTGCGCATCCTTCATCGCATTCTCAAACGCCGGTGAATAAAGCAGCTTTATAGCCACACCCGGAAGATCGCCGCTTCTTACCTCCGGAGGAATTACAGCAAACGACTGTTCATATATCAGCTTGTAAAGAGTATCGAGCTGCTTTTCGAAAGCCGTAGATACATCCTGTTTATTAAGGTATCCGGCTTCATCGTCCGGCCCCATTGTGATACATTTTACAGTTCCGTCAACACCTCCATCTATATTTATATTTTCTCCCTTGAAATACATAATCGGGAACGCATAGGCTGTATTGTTTTGAGATAGCTGGGAGAAAGCGAGTTCGTATTGCTCTATACTGTCTTGCGAGGGAGACCAACAAGCTCCGGCATCGCATCTATGGTAAGCCACAGGGATAAACGTAAACCCATGCTCTTGCTGAGAGACGAGTTCATAACCGTCCAATCCAAATAAGTTTTTTATTACTTGTTTGATTTTGCTGTATCCCTTTCTCCCTTTTTTAAAGCGACGGAGATACTTTTCATCCCACACCTCCAGCCAGTCGGTCACAATATTCCCGCTGCTGTCGTAATCGGAATAAGAACGGGCAAACAAGGATAGCTCTCCTGTAACATTATCAAAATGAGGATACAATACATCACCTTTTTCAAAAGAAAGGACTTTCCAATAGAATTTTCCTTTTCTAAGGTATCCTACAAATGCCGTATCTCCGGTTATCTTTACAGACTTAGCGGCCTCATACCATGCGATTTCCATGTCTTTTACGGCCCATCCCGTTCTAAATTTAAAGAAGGTTTCTTTCACTTTTTCATTCTCGGTATCGCCTTCCATTTCAAACTGAATATCATTCCCGCAAAGGTGGACAAGATGCTTGACCGTTATTATTCTTTGAAAAGCAAAAGCGCATCTGATAACATACTCCCTGAACCATTGCTTCGTCTCCGGGTCCTGCCTTAACCTGTCAGGATATACCAGCGGGTCATTAATCGCATGTCCCGAAGGCTCAAACTCACGCATGAAGTCCATTTGAGTTATTATCTGATACGTAGGATTATCAGACGGTTCATTGATGAGGGTGTTTCCTGAAATAACCCCGGCAGCGGCTTTATAGCCATTTGGCAATATCCTCCGGAACGGACGACGTACCATAATCTGGCGTGTGTTTATAATCTCCATAATCCTTTTGGTTTTGTGTTATGTTTTTTTATATCAAAAATTTGTCTGTAAATCATCGCTTCTATAAAGTCAGGAGAGTGCCCTACGTATTTTTTCATAGTCTCCTTTTTAATTAAGGCAAACCCTTTGTCTGTTTCCGCGTCCCGAATAGCCTTTCTCTCTTTCATAAGAATATTATAAAGGGTTACTCCGGAATATCCGTTTCCGGAAAATTTGCGCGATAACAAATCGGGATTTATGGATATCTCCTCGTTCTTTATCTTTTTTACAAGAATATCCGCACACTGTGATTTTAAAGAGGAGTACACATACTTGATTGATTTCTCATCCGCTTTTGTCGCGGGTATTGGAGCAGCCATATTATTAAACCTGACCGCATCGGGGAATTTTCCTTTAAAATCCTGACCGGGACCGTTTAAGTCAAAAACAAAATCCTTTTCCAGCACGCCCCACTCTCTAAGTTTATAGGCAACACACTCTTCCGTCCGCTTGGAATTATCCCTACTCACATATACATCTTCGATATGGTTCCCGATCCACAGCCACAAGACAAGGTTGTCTCCTCCCTCGTATGCAATATCGCATGATACCCTACGCTTCTCGTCTCCGTATTGGGCGGTATTTTTAAAGAAGCGCTCCATGTGTTCCATCTTGACAATATCATCCCCGGCAGCTTTGAAGTTCCAGTTCCCCTCCAAGTCCCTTGCGCGAGATTCTTCGTCCTGCTGGGCCAGGTTGGCTAAATAATTAGGGTCGGAAGATATAAGAGCAACGTTCTCTTCAAGCTTTCCCTTTATGAATGTGACTGTCTTCACGAATGCCGACTTGTCGTAACCCTTACTGATAAGACCCGGCGTAAGCAACGGATCTATAATATGCCTGCATTGGTTATAAACTTCGTCTACGGAATCCCCCCAGTAAATATCTTCCGGTCGGTCGCCGTCCATGAAGCAATAGCGTATTACCCCGTCTCGCTCCGGAATAGGGTTACCGTTTTCATCAATCCACCAGTCTATGAATTTACGTACCCAGCTATCCGGGTCAGGGTTACATGTGCCATAAAAACGGTTTCTTATACCGTAGGCATTACGGTTGTTGGTAATAAGGTATTTGAACTTCAGGTAATCAGAGTGAGTGATTTCGTCTATACCGATAAAGGCAAACTCTTTTCCCTGAAAACGCTTTACGAAGTCTTCGTAAGAATCCGCATAATAGGAAAACTTTAAAAAACCTCCGTTATAGAAGTTCCAAGTCATGTCCGAGATAGAGCGGTTATACTTTCCGTATTGAGAGAAAAGCTCATAAGACTTGTTTACTATATTACTCAAGTCCTCTTTTTCGTTTCTCAGGATTACAGAAGCAAAATTCGGGTTATTTATATCTTTCAAGACCTCCATTAGCAAGGCCCAAGAATTATGAGTGACAATAAAATCCCTTGTTAGAAACAAACTGTCCGGATTGGTCACTGCAATACAGCAACACTCCTTCTTCCCTATCATCTCGTAGCCTATAATTCTTCTCGCATTGATGCTTATCCCGCCATTATAAGGTTTGCATCTTTCTTTTTTCCTTTTTACGCGAAACATCCTTTCGGCATCCGGGATTCTTATATAAAGAGTGTATGCGTCATTACATTGTATAAATTCTCCATTGCTATTTCTATACCCCGCGGTGCCTCTGCCAATTGTCGCCAATCCTCCCAAACTGTTGATAAGGAATTTTACATCTTCCGCAAGCTGTTTGCTTATTGTAGTATAAGACAGGTGCCCTCTTTCATCAATAGTTCCGTCGGTATCCATTAAGCCCTGAACAAGCGCCCATCTTTCCTCCAGCGTCCCATATAAATACATGTCAGGAATGTGTTTATCTGCCGCACGCCCTGTTATATTCAATTTCTGAATCTCTGCGATAAGCTCTTTGTCGTTGATGCGCATGCGGTAGCAGCCTTTCTCAAACTCGCAAGAAGAATACCCTACTGATTTCTTGAACTCGCCAATGACTTCCTCGTCAGGATTAAATAAATAACAACAGTTCTTACTGATTACACTATCGGCAATACATCCGTCCCCGATGAGTGCACCAATCAGATACGGACTGAATTTAGGCTTGAAATATTTTCCTTTGGTGAATCGAACGGGCTTGCACAACGGAACAGATAAATGGCGCGGTTGCTTCTTCCCCTTCTGCTTTTCCATGTGGTCTATAATCATTTGAGTAGTCCACACTCGCCATTCATCCTCTAAGGGGAGGTTATATAAAGCCCTTTTCTTTGAACAATGGTTAGATTGCTTGATATTCCATAAGTGATCTATGCAGCAGTCAGCATAAGAGCCGTCAATGAATTTAAGTCTTACACACTCTTTAAATCCCTGATAGGAATTGTAAACAACCCTTTGCATTCCTCCGTCAAGACCAGTGATTATGTCGCCGGCTTTAATGTCTTGAATTTTTCTAAATCCGAACGGAGTACATACTAACTCGTTGAATATCAGCGCTTTTCCACCGCCACGGTTTCCTCCAAATATAGTAATATCTGCCGGAGACGCAAGGAACTTTTCTTGACATCCTTTTTGGGCGATTATGTTAAGCGGATTTCCATATTCACGCAGCTTTTCTATGTGCGCATAAGTAAATACGCCCTCTCCATTTTTTGTATATACAATTCCGTCGTATTCCATAAAAAAAATAAGCCGTCGCATGCAATATGATTTTGCATACTCCGGCTTGATTCACAGCTCTATGAGTAATATATAGTGCAAATATACGATATTTCATCTATTTTCTAAATTTTACCCTTAAAAATATATCTATAATGTTGTTTTTATAGAAAATAGATGATATATTTGCATTATTAAATCATGTGATATGATAAAAATTGATGTCCAACTTGATGAAGAGTTACCTGATAGAAAAGGAAACTTCGCAATATGTCCGGTGTGTAAACAGAAAATAATGGACGTTGAGGAAGTTTGCGGAAGTTCTTCCATTAGGATTATATGCAGGAGATGCCGTAAATTTATGAGAGTTAGACTGACGAAGGAATAATAGTAATATTAGATATGCAAGCCAAAGAGCTTATTGACGCACAAAGCGTTGATAGGCTCTTTTTTTTTATAACACAACTAAATAAAACACGATGGAGAAAGAACAAATCTTATCCGAATTAACGACAAGACTTGGACAAACCAGCCTTTCGTCACAGACATTAATGAAGTACATAGACCTTAACCCGTTAGAGGAAGGAAGTGAACCTGACGATACTTACTTCAACAAGGCTACCGGATTTCTGCAAGGGTTACAGGGACAGTACAACCATGATGTAGCAACACAAGTTGAGGATTTCAAGAAAAACTACAAACCTCAATCAATCCCGGACGATGCAAAAGACGAACCAAACGAGGGAACGCTTGCCGCCAAATTGAAAAAAATGGAAGAAGAACTTTTGCAGCTAAAAGGGGAAAAGGAAGCGGAGAAAAGAGCCGCGTCAATCAACGAGTTAAAGGCCGAATCCCAAAGCCAGTTGAAATCTCAAATCGAGAATGGTGGTAAAAACATCTGCAACGATGAGATCCTCGGCATTGCCATTTCCGATGTGGAAATTACAGACGGAATGAAAGTGGAGGACATTGTAAACTGTGCTAAACGCAACTATGAGAAAAGATACAAGGCGATTTTCGGAGACGGAGCATCCCCAAGTATCAATCAGTTTGCGGAAACCGGAGAAGAGCAGGCAAAAAGCCGAAGAGAAGCCTTTAAGGAGTTAATGAGATCAAGAGGCAAGCTCCCGAAAACCAAATAACACATTTTAAAACAGACAAAAAAGATGAGACAATTAGGAACATTCAACACTATCGGTCAATTCCGGTCGGAATTTGGCGGTAATTTTCCTGTATGGTCGAGAGTTCGAGAACTGTATCAAGGAGGCGGTATGATTGATGTTGCCGGAATGGGATTAAACCCTGGCGATATTATACATGCTGGCACAATGGTTAAGTTCAACGGCCCCGGCAAACAGGTAGAGGTGATTACTGCGGAGGGAGTGACAGGTGTAAAAGCGGTAGTAACGCTGACTATCACCAACAAAGCTACCGCCAACGGAGATTTATCCTTTGTATTGGGAAGCAAAAGCTACTCAATCGCGGTAACAAGCGCTTCGGAAACAACCCCCGAACTGGTCGCTACAAAGATTGAAGGCGGCAAAGCCACTTTCACAGAATGGGATGTGAAAAGAAGTGGCGCAGTGCTGACATTCACGCAAAAGACAGCTGCAATGGTTCCGGCCTACATGTTTATCCCCGGAAGCACCGGAGTAACAGGGACAATGGAACTTACCAAACAAGGTGCAACTGCAAGCGGAAACTTAAGTGACGTAAACGGCCTTGTATTTGAGGATGTCTGCATCCCCGAAGGTTGCATTTCTGCAACATGTGCCGTAGTAAGAGCAGGTAGAATATACGCGGACCGCGTAGCGGGTGGCGGTATTCCTAAATCAGTAGAAGCACAATTACCTATGATTGAGTTTGTGCGCGAATCCAATGAATAAGAAAGGGGGATAATATGTACACAAGAAACAAAGAATTTTACGATATTGTAGGAAGAGGGCTTGCTGCTATGGGATATACCGGCAACAAACCGTTGGAGGCATGGATTAACGACATGTTTGCGGATAAGTATAACGCAGAACAGACTTTTGCCCAAATGGGTTTCCCGTTAAATCCTAACATTCCTCTGAATCCTACTTACGAACAGATTGAGGCAACAATTCGCCCGTACACGCTGGCTACCTACGTAGATATTGACAGTGACGGTGCTACCAAGTCAACCGACGGCCTTTCATTGCAAATGGGCGGACTGCCTACTTTCAAGCACGAGATTACGTTAAGCCGTAAAATCTTGCGTGAAAAGATGATGCTGATGGATGCTATCGGCAGTTCTACACCGGAAATAGAGGCTACAATCATGGAACTTCTGTTTAATGGAGTAGACAGCTTGCTTGGAGGTAACTATAACACGTTCCTTTATCAGAGAAACCAAGTCGTATCCAAAAAAGGAAACCTGATTATTGATGCGGCCAACAATCCCCTCGGCATCTCTTTATCAATAGACTTTGGTGTCCCCAAGAAGAACATTAAAGATTCTCATTGGTACAAGAAGGTTGACGCAACCGGAGTTGTCACACAGGGAGCAGCCGTAGGTACTACAATTGATCCTATCAAGGTGATGCGTGACGTTAACCGAGACAGCCGACAGAAAGACTTTGCGCCACAGGGACACTGGGAAGTAAGCAAGACCACATGGGACGACATCATCAGTCTGCCGTATTTCCGTCAGATGTACACAGTCGCCAACCGTCCGGACATTTCCGACAAAGACATGCAGCTTGCTTTTGCAAATCTCGTTCCTGACGAAGTAATCAAGGCGTTTATCGAAGATCGTATCGGTGCCGAAATCAGAGTAATTGATTCTATCTCCGTAGTAGAAAGCTACGACAAGGATACGCAGAAAATCAACTACAAGACCTTGCAGAACTTTGAGGAAGGAGTTATGGCGTATGTCCCGAACGAAGATTTGGGAGACGTACAATGCGGACGTCCTATCTTCATGGAAACTCCGGGTGCACGTACAGCATTGTATGACGGCGGCCGTACTCTGATTCGCCAAGTATTTAACGACGAAACCATGACGCAGACTATCAAATCGGAAGTTACCGGATTGGTTGTTCCTAACAAGGTTCGTTGGTTCTACTACTTGAACGTTAAGGGTAAATAACCATGAAAGATTCTCTAAATACAACTACCGGCACAACCATTGAAGAATACCTTCGTGGCTGTGTCGGCTTCGAGGTTACAGACAACGCAATCAATACGATATTGATTGACAGAGGCATCACCTCCGGTTCTGATGTAACTACAATCGAAAAGCGTATCAAGGACTTATGCCGGGCAGATCTCTATATGTGGTGCGCGAGCACTCCGAGTGTAACGGGAAGTGTAGAGGATGCCAATGGTGTTTGGAAACATAAAGAAGGCGGTACAGAGAGTTCCGCTTATGACAAGCGCAATCTGCGGCAAATGGCTAATGACATATATGCTTTGTATGGAGAGAATGTTAAAAAATCGTCTATTAAGATTGTCAACTTGGGTATGAACATGAACAAAAGGTGGCCTCTATGAAAGTAAACAATCCACGTTTTCCGCATACATGCAAGGTGTATCGTATTTCGGGGGAAACCTCGTTTGAAGACGGATCGGAAACAGTTCTGTATGAGGGAGAATGCAACAAGTATGGAAGCTCCTCTTTGAGAACATTTACGAAAAGCAACGTTATAAAAAGCGATTACGCCATAGATATTCCCGGACTTGTGAAGGGTATTATCGCGGGAGACCTTGTTGACGTTACCGACTACGGCGGAACCTTTGAAGCGTGTGTCGTAACTGATTGCTATCCTACGGAAATGGGGACAACGCTATATTTTAATCTGGCTAAAAATTAAGGTATGGAAGATAATACTAAAGTCTTGGAGGACGCGAAGAAGAAGATTAATTCTGTTATTGACAACTATATGTTGGATAGGATAACGGAGATCGCCATTAAGCTCCTGCATGACGGAGTAGTATCAGCGCAATATCATAATGTAACCGGAAATACGTTGACTTCATTGGCTGTCGGAATTTATTATAGAGGCGGGCTTTCCCGAATAATAACCGCTGTTGTCACACAAGGATTAAAGAACGCTACCCGCCCTAAATTGAGCAGAGGAGACGGACTTGGAGTGATAATGGTAAGAAGCTATGAAAACGGAAGGCTTATACCTATAAAAAAGTACAATCTGATTGATACTAACGGAGAATACGGATTAACCACATCTGTAAATTTCCTCAAGAATTATAGGTCTCCTCGTGATGTAATAGGGTTGGTAATGTGCACAGGTACTGAATATTCCAACTATTTGGAATCCAAGAAAGGACTGAATGTGCTTTCCGACACATACGATTACGCAGAGAGCATAGCTAAGATGACATTTAAACCGATGTAAGTTATGGGATACGAGCAGGATTTTAAATACAAAGACGCGCTTAAATCATTGTTTAATGCAGCAACTGCGGTTAGTGATAACGTGTTTACCAATGACCGACCCGCTGCCGTTCCTAAGCAAATGGATAATTTCATAGTAGTATCACTACCAGGACAATTGACTTCCTCGACTTACGGATGCGGTTTTGGAAACGTACAAACATACTGCGCCGTAGAGGTCTACGTGAGATTAAAGAAAAGCGGCGTTGAAGATTTAAATGTAATGGACGCCCTTGTCGGGAAAGTCCTTTCCTTGTTCCCGATTAGTGACAGTGTCATCACCGTCTCTAACCCAAAGCTGACACTGAAAGGTAATGACGGATTAGGGTTTAGCGCTACATTGATAAGGGCTGACCTTGTGATAAAATAAACATAAAATAAACAATTAAAACTTTTTATTATGGCAATGAAATCAAAACAAGAGTTGAAAGAGGTGTTTAGCGGTCTTTCTTCTATCATGCTGGTAAAGGGTGGTATTACTGACTTTGCAACAGTGGAGCCGGATTTTGACTTGCCCGTTACTGTGGATTCCCTGAACCTGTCCCAAGCAGAACCCACGTTGAACCGTACAAAGGTACATGGGCTTCAAGCGGACTGGGCTGTAACAAGTACGGCAGGTGACATTACATTTGCGGCTACCGTACCGAGTATAAGCGAGGATTTGGTTAGTTTCTTCCTCGGAGAAGCCAACAAGGTAGCAACTTCTACTGTAAACGGACAAGAGTATTCCGGAATCTCCGTAACTCTGAACAGTAAGAAGATTAATGCAGGTTTTGCGTTGTTGAGCGAAGACGGAGAGAAATGTATATTGGTTAAGAAAATGGCTATCTACGCACGCCCGTTGTTCGAGAACGCATCCACCACTCCGTTTGCATTTGCGCTTAGTGGAACGATTGAAATTGAAGACGGTGCAGCATCCACTGCTGCTTCTGACGACAATATCGCGTTCTTAACAAAAAAAGCCTCCTGACCGTAGCTCCTACTTCCCTGTCTTTCGTCAGCAGCGCTGATAATACAGGGAAGACCATTACAGCTACAACAGAAGAAAGCCCAGTATCTGCTTCATCAACAGAAACATGGTGCAAGACTTCCGTAAGCGGCAAAGTGGTAACGGTCAAGGTTGATGCAAATAATGGAGCATCTGCAAGAACTGCCATTGTGAACATTTCTACCGCAAGCAAAGCAGCAGCAGTAGAAGTTACACAGGCTGGTACTGGTACCTAATATTAATGGCGGTGAGCTTTATGCCGCCGCCTTTTCTTTTTACACCTCAAAACATTATGAACGACAAAACGATAACTCAACCTACTTCGGTAGAACAGGAAAGACTTGATGAAGTGCTTGAAAACAGCACAGACTATGTATCTCTTCGCGAAAAGGAGATTGGAATAAAGTGGCTTCACCGGGGAACGATAAGAAAGCTGACGCACACCTTTATATCATGCAAACAAGACGATGAGGTGACAGCCCGATGTGCGTCCCTTATAATCCTGAATAACTGGTGGAAAATAAGGCTTTTCCATTGGATATATTGGCGCATTCTGTGGAAGAAATATACGGACCAAGAACTGACAAGTGTCGTTGCTCTTGGTAAAAAAAAAGTGGAATTTCAGAGACTTCAATACTTGAACATTACCATGTTCTTGACAGGAATGAAGGACACAGTGATGACGATGACGAGAAAGGAAGCAGATCGTATCCTTCAAGAACTTCGGCAGGAGCAGCCTTTGCAAACGGAGAAAAACATCCCGAATTAACCCGCCCTCTCGTTCTCTTTTGGGGAATGGTGAATATCCCTAACTGGTACATGGACTGGGTGCTTACCAATGCTCTGTATGAGCTTCTTATATGTGATGCTCCTATTGTGGTGTACAATAATGACGATAAGGCAGACAAGAGAATGCACACTTCCAAAGAGATGAAAGAGCTGACAAAAAAATGGGAGGCAAAAAGGAAAGAGCAGGAAGCTAAAGGACAAAGGATATCTCTTAATGATTTTATAGTAAACGGCGTTAACGCTATTAAAAAGGACACAAAATAACAATCGACATGGCAGACCTCGGAAATTTGAATTTTGGGATTCACCTGAAAAACTATACAGAGCAAGAATACGAAGCTATCAAAAAAAAGCTCGTCAACATGCACGCAACCGTCAGCGCGAAAGTAGGATTGAAGGTTGATGTAAAAGAGATTGAGGATAAAGTAGATTCCTTGCTGAAAAACAAGACGTACAAGGTGAAGCTTGAGGTGGATAGTGAGAGTATCAAGAATTTTACAGAGGCGTTCAAGGGGAAAGGAATGACTTCTAATGAACTAAGAGGAATCAAGGGATTTGCAACAACAGTACGCATGGATGCCGATGTGACATACAAAAAGGTTCTTCAAGACATTAGGAGGGAACGAGAGCAATTAGATGCCAGTATTAAGAAAGAGCGAGAACAGTTAAATGCCAGTCTAAAAAGGGGGCGTGAACAATCCGAGGCAGAATTAAGGGCCGCTAAAGCAGCATCTTCAATAATTCGTGCGGATGCTTATGCTAATTCCCAAATGAAACGTACAGACGCTTACGCCAACTCTCAAAAGGCCCTTGAGCAGCTTAGAAACGCTCGTTTACAAGCAGCAAAAGCCGCAGATACGCATAATTCCGCTATGAAGCGGGCAAATACAACCATGTCTTCCCAGTCTCGAATAGCCGGAGAGTTAAGAAACCAAATCGCCAACGTGTATTCCATATATACGGCAGAACGTTTTATTAGGGGATTATATACCATTGGTGGGGAGTTCCAAAAGCAACGCATCGCACTGACCTCTATTATCGGGGATAGCATGAAAGCTGAAACGATATTCAACCGCATCAAAGAGTTGGCAGTAGCTTCCCCGTTCCAGTTTAAGGAATTAGCGTCATACGCAAAACAGCTTTCTGCGTATAGTATCCCCTACGAAGAGCTTTACGATACGACTAAGCGGCTTGCTGATATTTCCGCGGGTGTCGGTGTTGATATGGGGCGTATCATATTGGCATACGGACAAGTTCGTAGTGCTGCGTTTCTTCGCGGACAAGAACTTAGACAGTTCACAGAGGCAGGCATTCCGTTAGTTGATGAGCTGGCGAAGAAGTTTACCAAATTGACAGGAGAAGCAACCTCTGCCGGAGATGTATTCGATAAGATCAGCCGAAAAGAAGTCAGCTTTGGTATGGTGAAAGATGTCCTTTGGGAGTTAACCAATGAAGGCGGGAAATTCTACAATATGCAGGAAGCCCTTGCGGAAAGTCTTGCGGGTAAATGGAGTAACTTGCAAGATGCTTGGGATGTAATGATGGCTGACATTGCAGAGGGAAATAGCGGTGTCCTTTCAGATAGTTTGGAAATACTTACCAAGCTGATGAAACATTGGAAGGCGGTAGCAGCTATCCTTAGCTCTCTTGTAGGAGCTTATGGCTTTTATAAAACAGCAGTTATAGCAGTAAATGCGGCTCATAAAGCTACAATTACAATAAACACGCTTACCAATATAATAAATATGACCAGAGCGATGCAAGGACTGACTGCTGTAACAAAATCTCAAGCAGTAGCACAAGGTATATTAAATGCAGTTACAGCAGCCAATCCTTGGATGATATTAATCACTGCCCTGGGTGCATTTACTGGACTATATTTCACTTTAAGAGAAAAGACTAAAAGTGCCGCAGAAACAATACGTGAATTTAATGTTCAAGTCCAAGAACAAAACGAAAAAATATCAGAAGCAAAAAACAAAGCCAACAGTTATATATCCACAATGTTTGATACATCCAAAGCTGTGGATGAGAGACGGATGGCTTATGAAAAGCTTCAAGGGATATATCCTTCTATTTTTAAAAATATGTCTTATGAGCAATCTTTGCTAAAAGGGCAAATTGAGCTATTAAATATGTCTAATAGAGCAGCAAGAACTACTGCGCGAGAAACATCAAGAATAAATTTAGAAAGAGCTTACCAGGGACTAATTGATGCAGAAAGAGGAGTTAAAGATGCAGAACTTTATTCTGTGGCAAGCGACGGGCACATCATGAATACCCAAATGCTTAAAGATGCAAAAGCCCAATTAGAAATAGCCCGTTCACTTGTAAAAGAAGCAAAAGAGGATTTTTCAACCATATTGTCTATTACCAATGAAGTAGAAGAAAATACTAAATCCTCATGGTTTACTGTGGCGAAAAGTATGTCGGAGGGTATAAATAGTCTTATACCTAAAGATGATGAAGCATATGAAGAATACGCCAAGCGAGTAAAAGAGGAAAGAGAAAACGCAGATAAGGTCTTAAATAGTTTCAAAAAGGGGAATCCGTATTCCGAAGTCACTATACGTAATGCACAAAAAGTATTTGATGTGTCAAAAAAGATAATGGATACTCTTGGTGTATTAGGCAAATCATCCGGAAGTGAAAAAGACCCTATTGCCGAGCAATGGAAGAATCGTGCCGACCTCATAGAAAAAGCTATTTCCAGCTACGAGAAATGGAGAAAAATAGAGGGGGAAGAATCGGCATCCCAAAGAGTAAAGAATATACCTGAATTTGCACCCGTATTTGATAGCAAGGGGGTAAATTTAGACTTGAGCGATCCAAGTAAGGCGTACAAGTATATCCAAAGCCAGCTGGATCAAAGCAAGGAGAAGCAAAAAGATTTATATGTTTCTCTTGGCGTTAAGATAGACAAAGAGCAGATTGAAAACGCAAAAAAAGAAGCCGATAACGCCTTAAAGGAAATAGAGAAATATGTCTCTCAAGCCGGAGAGAAATGGGACTTGTATAAAAAGCTATTTGAGACAACCGGGAACAAAGCACTTTCCATGAACATTGCTTTCGGTGAAAACATATCATTTGAAAGCATTGTTGACGATCTGCGCAATCAGCTTGGAGATGTCCTAAAAAAGACAGGAAGCAGGTTTTCCATTACCGATATCCTTGCCATGAAAGAGGATGATGTAAAGAAGCAATTCGGAGAAGGAACTATTTTAAAGTTGTATCAAGCAATAAGCGAGGAGGGCAAGAAAATGCGGTCGGAAAGCCTTGATAATCTTTTAGGCATGATAGAAGATTATAAAGACTATTCCCAAAAGATAGAAGATATTGAACGTAACCGTCAAAAGAGCATTGCAGATATAGAGAAAAACAGGGAAAGTATAGGCGGTAAAGAGGCCGACAAACTAATAAAAGAAGTAAACAAGCGGGCACAAGAAGATACATCGTCTGTGTTATTCGATCAATTCAAGGAAAGCAGTGACTGGGTGCGTATCTTTGATGACCTTGACCGGGTATCTACATCTACGTTAGACGACATGATTTCTAAGGTAGAGGAATTTTCCCAAAAGCAAGGATTATCAATCGAAGATACCAAAGAATTGGTAGAGGCGTTGCGTAAGCTTCGTGGAGAATTTGCAGAACGAAGTCCGTTCAAGGCGTTGGAGGCCTCTTTTAGCAGCATTAAGGAGGCTAAAAACAGGCTGGAAGCATTGAAGAGCAGCGGAGCTTCTAAGGCAGAAATAGACGCAGCGGAGAACGATTTAAATTCGGCTTATTCCGACCAGTCAAAGGCCATACAAGGCGTAATCGGTAAGTTTGATGCGCTTGCAGGAGCTGCGGATTTCTTAGGAGGAGTGTTTGAAAATCTTGGACTGGGAACAGGCCTTTCAGATGCTGCTGGAATTTTGGGAGGAGGGATGCAAGGAGCATCGCAAGGCATGGGAATGGCGACTTCTTTATTCGGGGCATCAGCAGGTCCTTGGGGAGCAGCAGCAGGTGCAGCGTTAAGCCTTATTTCCGGCATTGCGCAACTACATGACAAAAGACTTGAAAGAAGTATCCAGCGTAGCAAACAAAGAGTTGAGGAGTTAAAATCCGCCTACGATCAATTAGGAAAATCCATAGACAGGTCGCTTGGTGGAGACGAAAGTATAGAACGTGCCATATTGCTATATGAACAGTTGGAAGAACAAGTTAAACGCGCCGGGAGTTCGCTTACCGAAAGCTATAAAATGCAATTCCGAGTATTAAAGGACGAGGGTTTGGACTATGTGGAAGAATTAAAAAAACGGATAAAATCAATGGAGAGCCTCCCCGCCGGGTTGCAGCGTTTTACGGGATTAAACTTTAAAATAGGTGTAGACAAGGAAGCGCTGGAAGCATTGGAAAAGGTTGGCGTAGGAAAGGAACTTGATAACAGCGTCCTTAAACAATATCAGGCCCAATACGTGGGACTTGTTTCTCAACGTGCAGAGATAGAGGGACAATTAAGAAACGAAGAAGGGAAAAAGAAATCCGATGCAGGAAAGATACAAGACTATAAGAACCAGCTTGCGGAACTGAACGAGCAAATCGCCTATTTCGTGGAAGATCTTACCAAAGATTTGTACGGAATAGATTTTCAGGATTGGGCAAGTCAGATAAGCGATGCGCTAACGGAAGCCTTTGCTAACGGAGAAGATGCAGCGCAGGCTTTTGACAACGTAGTGAACAACATCATGCGAAGCGTTGCCAACAACATATTAAAGAACTTGGTAATACAGCCCATGTTTGAAAAGTTACAGGATAAACTTTTCGGAGAAAAAGGCCTGTTTAAGGAGTTTACAGATATTCAAGACAATGGCGCTGTTGCAGCAGGGGCTATAAAAGACTTTTTCGACAATGAGGGGAAAGCCATGATAGATGCCTCGCAATCTTTCCTTGAAGCCTTTGATAAAGCTACCGGAGGAGCGCTTACAGCTACCGGGGAATCTTCCACATCCGGAATGTCAAAAACGGGCATCCAAGCCAGTGAGGACACTATGAACAGAACCAACTCCTATCTCAATAGCATCCGACAGGATGTAAGTGTAAAACGTGCTCTTCTTGAAAAATTAGGAAATGAAATTTTCCCAAAGTACAATATTCTCGCAGAACAGCAACTAACGCAATTAAGAGCGATAGCTAACAATACGCTAAGAAGTGCTCAAAACACAGAAGCCAACTTGGCTGTGTTAAAGGAGTTTATGGGATTAGTGGGTATGGTTATAGACAAAGGAAAACGAAAGATTAATATATAAAATTATGAACGACAAGGATTTAAGCAGAACATTACTCAACCAAGCGGTATCGCTGGGATTATGTACGGAATGGACGGAACAATGGGGTTCTCCCGATCAACAAGCGTTAATTGACAAGTATTTGCATGGGATTGATTTCTGTATAGACAAAGGGTATCCTACCAATACTTTCATAAAGGAAAACTTCGATAGGGATATTCTTCACAGAAACAACATTTTTGTTGATGAAGATGTACAAAAGCGAAATATGAGCCACACAGCCGTACTGAACGGAAGCTGTAAAGGTACTCTCCTATTTGACGGTTTCTCTATATGTGATTTGTATGTCCGTCATGATAGCGAAGTGACTATTGACTGTTCTCAGTATTGCAAGATATTCATTAATGTGTATGACCGGGCAAAGGTAAACGTAATTCAAAGAGGAATAGCCTCTGTATATGTATATATTCATGGAGAGGACTGTGTAGTAGAAACCGAGGGAGATGTATTGCAAAGAAAAAGCCAGATGTAGTGTCTGGCTTTATTGTTTTATCTAAATAATAGTCAATTTATAAGCTTGCAAGCCACTTCTTGCCTTTTCGAGTATTCAGCCAAAGAGCAAATAAAAAGGCTAAAGCTCCAGAACCTCCCAAAACGATTAACAAACCTTCCATAATTACAGTTCTCTTAACCACTTCTTTCCGGATTTGGTTTTAAACCATATAAGTATGCCACTTGTGATAATGGTTCCTATTGTATATACTAAGCTTAAAAAATCCATATATCCTCCTATTATTATTTTTTCTTTTTCGTCCTATCTCTATAAGGTGTCGCATTATATATTCCGTCTATATGCTCAAATAATTGAGGCTCTACATTCGCTTTCATGGGGTCTAATACAAAATCTATACCTTCTCTCCTTGCAAGTTTTGAAGCCGGGACAAAATCAGAATCCCCCGAGAAAAGAACAATAGTATCAACAAACCTTTTTAAAGCTAACGAAGCTATATCAATCCCAATTTTCATATCTATTCCTTTTTGTTTAATATCCAAAAACACATCGGAATCTGACAAATCTTCAATTTTTGTTTTGCCATTCAACAAATCTTTCACTTTGGAAGAACGTATCTGCCAATTATGATTGTCTTTTAACTCCCCCATCCGTATGGCTACTTTCCTTTTCTGTTTAAGTGCACTTATCAACTCGTTCTTAAACTTGAATTCTTCCGTCTTACTGAAATCTATCGCTTTCTTAGATACCGGATTATGCGCCTTTTTATCCAATGGATAGCAATCGTAGTAGAATATCCTATAAAGTGTATTACGGTCTCCCACATGCTTCATGCACATTGTGTATAGCCTCTCCGCTACTTCTGAACCGCTCATCTTCTTTTCGCTATTATAAAGATAATTAAATCTTTTTATAAAAAAACCGCCATCTACCAATATGGCAACCTTTACAGGTGGGAAGTTGTTGTCTTTTTTCATTATGGTTATTTATAAAAAATGCCCAGGGGTCGGCATACCCATTATTTAAGGATAAGCGGCAAGAAGCTGCTTTCGGGTATGCGTAGCCATGAGCGTAATTATGATGCAAATATAGCGACTAAAGTTTATATTGCAATAAATCACTTATTTTTTTATACATGTTTAATAGCATACAACGAAGTGGCACCAATCTAAATGTTTAGTTTTTAATAGATTACTTATTAATACAGAATAACTTTCTCTCACAAACAAATCAAGCGGAGTTTCCTCCGCTTGACCTGATGTAATATTAAATACAAGTCTTGACCGTTACATGTTTTTTACCCCGTCAAGGGTTTATTTCATAATGTTAAGGTCTATGCCGGAGCTCTAATAGGGGCTTCTCCGCCATATTCCACAAACACTATCTCCTTTTAAATACTTCTACCTCAAAATTATGACTTAAACGCTTTATTCTATTTGGCAAAAGAGTAATTTCTTCTATGTCTATAATTCCATCCCGAAGCATTATAAAATCAACTTTTTTATTATTGGATTGAAATATAACATAATATTCTCCATTTGGAACTTTTAAGGTATAACTTCCATTTGCATCTATCAAGGTTTCATACCTTTCTATATCAGAATCATTTATAATAGTATTTTTTTCCATTAATTCGACAGCAACATCTAATGTTTCAGATTGGCTTAGATATTCCATGCCTATTTCCTGACAATGTCCTTTCGCGACTCTATACGCCAAATCCTTATCCGAAGATGCGTTCCAAAAAGCATTATATACAGATATTGAATATATGCCATCATACAATCTTTTTACTTCTTTCTTCATATTAGGAGCTATTGAATCCAATACACACTTGGGGATAAATGTTACAATAGCTCCAACATCTACTTTGTTACCAACATAGTCATTTACTTTATATGTCACTATACCAGTTACTGTACTTATAGCAGCTGTATTATTATATGCTTTTTTTTGAGCATATGTAAAAACAGGCAGCATAAGTACTAATAATAAAATTTTTTTCATATTAGTATGTTTTATATGTATATAATAATACAAAGGTCGTCATAATTAACCCACGTTGTTGTAATATACAGTATGTTATAAAACACATCCACCCTTTTATTATCCGCATCGCTTGAGAAAATCACCTATTTTCTATATATTTGCGCGAAAACATAGAAAATACATGAAAGAAATTGATTTTCTAATAAGAAGTTTGCGCTTTCAAAGATTATATCTATCTTTGCAGTGCGACACTTTTATATACATATTTGGATTGGGGATTTTTTATGCCCTATATTGAACTACTGCCCAAAATATAAGCAGAGGTTTCTCCGTACATATTTCGCCCCAAAGCCAATATGGAAGTGTCGCAACTTGGAGAAAGCCTCTGCTTTCTTCTTATATTATTAACTTTTAATTTTCATTGTTTATGCGACACTTGAATGAAAATCAAATCTTCCAATACAATGGAAGTCCTATTACCTTTCAGAAAGGCGATAGTGTAATGGTGAACGCCACCGAAATGGCCAAACCGTTTGGAAAACGCTGTAATGACTTTTTGTCAACAAAACAGACAAATGAGTTAATTAGCTCATTATCAGCCAAAACGGGAATTCCCGCAACGGGTTTAGTTACTGTAAATCAAGGAGGTAACAATCAAGGTACATGGTTACATGAGGATTTGGCATTAATCTTCGCTCAATGGCTTTCTCCTGACTTTTATTTATGGTGCAATGACCGCATCAAAGAGCTTCTCCAATACGGCATGACCGCCACGCAGCCAACTTTGGAGCAGATGATAAACAACCCTGATCTTGTTATCAGCCTTGCCACACAGTTAAAAAATGAGCGTGAGGAAAAGGCGAGATTAGAACAAGAAAAGAAGCAGCTTGAAGAGAAGAACGCCAAACTAAAACCCAAAGCCGACTTTGCCGAAGCCGCTTTCAAAGCAGAGGGCAAAGTAGACATAGGCCAAGCCGCAAAGATTCTCAACCTCGGTTTCGGGAGAAACACCCTTTTCAAAAAGTTAAAGGAAGTGGGCGTATTCTTTAAAGACAGGAACGAACCGAAGCAAAAGTACATTGACGCCGGGTATTTTGAAATGACGCTGTTACCGCCTATACACAGAGACAGCCGCCCCGACATATTATATCAAAAGGTACTTTGTAAGCCCAAAGGACTTGCTTATATCAATCAGTTGTTCGGTGGGAAACCTTCTGACAAAAAGATTTCACCTATAAAATAGTATAGCGCAACAACACATATTTGCGTAGTATTTAGTAAATTTGCAGAAAACGAGCAGGTTATGGAGCGAATAAGACTTACAAAGGAGGAAAAGCAAGCATTTAGGATTGTTTCGGAATTTGGCGGAGAATGTCCTGTTACATATCCGAAGCATGTATTTGCCGCATCTGTTCGCTCCATTGAAAGAAAAGGGTTGGTAAAGGCTTCTTATTTGGTTGGCGGTCAAGTGTGGAGTGTCAAACTCACCGAAGAGGGAAAGCATTACCTTGCCGTTAATCCAAACTTGCATAATCCTGTTAATTGGAATTTAATACTTTCCGTCATAGGTATTATTATATCTATTATAGCCTTATTCGTAAGCTGCATGAGGAAATACTAATCGCGCTATTTAATAAATTAGCAGTCGGTTCAAATGCCCGATAGCCATAACTATACCCTATTATTAATATCTAAACAAATATTTCATCATGGAAGAAAAAATATACGAATTGCAGAAAGAGAATGTTTCCCTTGCGAGACAATTATTGCGCCTGTCCGAAGATTTACAGATGGCACACGAAAGAATAGATGAGCTTGAAAAGACGCTGAAAGGGAAACGCATAATAAATCCATACATGAAAATAGTTACTCCGGGCAAATGAAATTTATATGGCCGGATAGTATTGGCTATTAATCATAAGCAGAAACGATAAAAATCATCTATTTTCTATGTTTTTGTATTGATTATTTAGAATATATTCTATATATTTGCATCAACATTGAACAAGCCAAAGAGCTGATTAACGGTATTCCCGTTAGTTGGCTCTTTTTGTTTTTTTTACAACACAAACTCAAGATAACACATGGCAAAGCTTTACAGTATCTATTTTCAAAAGAGTAAGCCGGGAAGTCCTGTTATTGATACAAAGTCCCAATGGGGAGTTGTGTGCAAGGACTTTCCGTTTGCTGTTTACGGAGAAACTAAAGAATTGCCGAAGAGAGACTGGAAAGACGAGGACGGAGAGGATACGTTTATCCCTGATAGACTTTACATGCAAGCCTACGATCTTGACGTGGAATTTGCATACAAGGGAGAAATGGATACAGCTAATGAAAAGGTGATTGGCTTTTTGGATTACCTTTCCGGCAAAGACAATTCCGGTGCAGAGCTTAAGGTTTACGATACCTACACCAAGATAGGCAGGCAGGGCGTCTACTACAAATCTGTAGAACCGGTTCTTTTCGTTCGCAAGACTGACGAGGGAGATGTGTTGACGTTCAGTGTTACATTCCGGGTTACTGACCCTCAAACCCAAATAACACTTTCGATCTAATGGGACGGTTTACGGTATATAGCAAGGACGGACAAACAGTCAGATGTGTACTGGATAAGCTGGAGTACACCGGGGTTTTCATGGCGGAACGCGCGTGCACATCAACTTTTATATCTGATGTCAAAATCAACTTTGACGTATTTGATTACATAGATTATAGAGGAGAACGGTTTGAACTGGAGCTTCTTCCTACGGTAAAGAAAATATCAAAGCATCAATACAGTTATGACCTTAATTTCGTTTCTCTGAAATACGAACTTGAAAGGTGCATGATGCGTAATATTGTTCCCAGCGACAACGGAATAGTCTACCCTACTCCTTTAGTTGTTGAGTTTACCGGAACGGTCAAGTATCTTGCAGAAAGGATACAAGCGTGTTTGGACGCCATGTACGGGAAAGGTGTATGGAGCATAACCCTTGCAGATGGCGTAGACAGCGAGGAAAAGAACATCTCCATGAGTAACCAAAACTGCTGGAGCGCTCTTTCTCTTGTAAACACAGAATACAAGCTGAATTATTTCGTAAAAGGAAGAAACGTTACCATTGGCGGTGCGGAACCGGTAGTGAATAATGTTTTTGAATACGGCAAAGGTAAGGGGTTATATGAGATTGAACGAATATCTGATGCGGACACAGGGATTGTAACTAAGTTACGAGCCTATGGTGGCACAAGAAACCTTGATTACAGTTATCCGAAAAAGCCTGAATGGACTGACAGTATTCTCCCTGCCAACTACGCCTTATCTCCTCTTCGTCTTATGCTGCCAAGTTTTAAGACTGACGGAGTTACCGACTTTGTGCTGGCGTCAAACGAGGCTATCGCCAAATACGGGATTCGCGAAGGCGTGATAACCTATGACGATATTTATCCCTCTATTACGGGGATGAAGAACTCTGCTGGACAGGCTATTGACGAGATAAAGAGTGTTGACGCAATAACAAGTGAAACGCAACCCACTTTTACGGTACAGCTTTATGACTTGGGATTTGACTTAAACGAAAGCCTTACCACTGACGAAGCGCAGCTTTCCATGAAAAGCGGTGCATTGCAGGGGTACGCCTTTACTATTACTAAAATAGTCAAGGCTTCGGATGGCAGCTACACCCTTACGCTCGGAAGAAACACCCTCGAAGAAGCGGATACAGATAATTTCACAGTTCCTAACAAGGACTGGAACATGAAAGCCGGGGACAAGTTTGTTCTTCTGAACATACTTATGCCACAAGAATATATTCGTGCTGCCGAAAACAGGTTATTGGAAAGGGCTAAAGAGTATCTTGCCAAATACAGCAGCACAAACTACTCTTACAATATAGGCGTTGACGAGATTTTCATGGCAAGAAACGCTAACTTCTATAATGAAATAATGGAAGGTAAGCGGCTTACTGTGAATGATCCCGAAATGGGGATAGACCATGAGAACGTGATAATACAGTCTCTCTCTATAAAAGAGGGAGAAGGGTTAATACCGACATTTGAAGTAACCCTGAATAATGAGCCAAGCGCAAGCACCCTTGAAAGAATACAAGGACAGATTAGCGAGATTGAAACATCTGTAAATAATAAGTTTTCATCACAAAGCGAACTAAGCAAACAATATAGAAAGAAGCTTGACAAAGTCGTTTGGGACAGAAACCTTGAAGAGAGGGTTGACGATAACGGAAAGGAATACTTGTTCTTAACCAAACCGTTGATTACCGCCTACGGAGTAACCATGTACGCAGGTGCAGACGTTCAAGTACCTTCAATCTACGAAGGTCTCCCAATAGACGGTGTGACAATACAGTGGGTTGACGGAAAGCTTGTCTCAACAGGTGGAAAGGGTACTGCCAATGGTATAGTGGTTAACGGTGATACTTACACTCCTAATGAGGACGGAATAATCACCTTGCCTAATTATCCGACTTCGCTTGAATGGGGTAACATATCAGGAAAACCCAGCTGGATAGGTAGCACAAAGCCCTCTTACTCATGGGATGAAATTGGCGGTAAACCGTCAGTGTTCCCTACCAATTGGGAGAATGTTTCGGACAAACCCTCATGGATAGGCGCCACCAAACCGACCTATAATTTCAGCGAGATACAGAACAAGCCTACCACCATTGCAGGCTATGGCATCACAGACGCCTACACCAAAAACGACATATCCGGACTGTTAACCGATTACGTAACCAAATCGGGTGCACAGGACATTACAGGTGTCAAGTCGTTCATAAACGGCTTGAATATCGGTGATATACTTGTGAAGAAGCATTCTGACGGAGTGGTTGAGTTAGACGGTGATTTGATTTTGACAGGTAGTCTTACCATGTTTGCACAAGGCAGTCATACGGCATCCACCATTCTTGATGCGCTTCCGATTGACAATACCACATTATCCAAAGAGGGTGATGTATTAAGTGTAATAGGCGGTGTTGGAGGTGGATCGGTAGACGGGATTATCCTTAACGGAACAACCTATTCTCCTGATGAAACCACGAAGCTTATTACATTGCCGAATTACCCAACCACATTGCCAGCAAGTGACGTATATTCTTGGGCCAAGCAGCCGAACAAGCCGAGTTATTCGTTCAGTGAGTTGTCCTCTCATCCTACTACGCTGGGGGGATATGGGATTACGGATGCTTATACGAAAACGGATGCGGATAGCAGATATTTCAGACATATCGGAGATACGTATGAAGATGGCAGAAACACAGGGTGGATAGGATTTGGCACTGGTACTTATATTAATGCTTATCCTGATGGAATTGCACATAAAATATACTCTTATGGACAAGTAACATCGTTTAATTCAAGTTATTCAAGGCTTGAATTGTATTCTACCCATACATCATCAGATCCAAACGATGGCAATAATGGCATACAATTTAGATCAGGATGGAATGATGATAAGAAAAGCTGGCGAATGCTTCTTGATGAAGTTAACTATCTTCATTATACAGATAACCGCTACGTCAACAAGGCAGGGGATACGATGACGGGAACATTGCTAATGTCAAATGATTCTGATGTTTATGGTAGGTCTGCTGCTAATTCAGGTGCAGCCTATATCATAGGTTATAGAGATGCGACTATTAGTGGTATTGTTATGCACGATATTAGTGCTGCTAACAACACTAAGGCTCTATACATACAGACTAACGGATATGACGCGCCCAGTGACATTGGAGGATTAGCCATAACAAATGATTGTGTTACAGCATTCGGCTCAGGTGATAATGGTTCTGTATTCAGAGTGCTAAATGAGGATAATGTAAGTCTTGGGGCTTTGTTTAATGTTGCGAAAGACGGCACATTAACAAGGCTTGGTCATAAGATATGGGATGCCGGCAACGATGGTTCAGGTTCGGGGCTGGATGCGGATTTGTTGGACGGTAAACATCTGCATCAAGGGCAATGGAATTCAATATGTTACATCGGAGGAGACGGCGTATTGGAAATAGGAAAGTATATAGATTTCCATGAAGAGCAAGGCATGAGTAGTGACTTTTCTTGCAGAATAATGACACAAGGAGATTATCAAAATACATTACACCTACCTACCTCAAGTGGGACTCTCGCTACACTTAGAGACAATGTAGCGTCCGCCACCAAGCTGCAAACCCCTCGCTATATATTCAGTAAGCCTTTTGACGGCACAAACAATGTAACAGGAGGAGCTAAGTTTAATGGTATCTGCATTGAGACAGATAACAACGGAAATGATGACGGAAGAGGTAGTGAGATAAATAATTATAACGATCAGCTGCGTTTGCAGCATGCTTCATCTAATAACTTAATTTGCTGTATGGGTGGCGGCAACGTCGGCATAGGCACTACAGCGCCAAGTTATAAGCTTCATGTAAATGGAGATACGTATTGTTCGGGTAAAATAACTTCGGGAAATTGGATCAGGTCTGACTTGTACTCAGCAGGTATTGATCACTATGCTGATGATTCATACAGCGCTGCTTATAACGCATGCGCTCCTAATAATGATAACTATTGCTGCTATTCGATTGTTCGAGCAGGTACTATTCCTCTTGGAATAGGCTTTAATACAAATAGTGAGATATGGTTAGGGACTGTCAATACGAACAGAAAAGCAGCTGCCCAATGGCTACAAATAAGTAACAGTCGAGTAACATGCATCGGAGATATTCTTGCAAATAATTATAGGTGTAGAATATACGGGAATGATGTAGGTGGGCTTGGCAACTACACAAACGGTGATTTAACTCTGTCATCTTTAAGAAGCGGCATGTATCTTCGTTTGGTCGCAACAAATTCGAGTATCGCATTTATAACTACCGGAAATAATGGCGCTATTGCAGCGTCAATAGACCAATCCGGAAATTTCCTTGCCACTGGCGGAATAACCATGTACTCCGACTTAAGAAAGAAGAACGTCCTGAACAGCATCATCGTACCTCTTGATGTAATGGCAAATGCTGACCTTTTCGACTACACTTTCAAGACAGACGAAAAAGGCAAGGTCAGAGCAGGAACGAGCGCCCAGTATTGGAACGTGTTTCTTCCACAGGTGACAGACACAGACAATGAGGGCTTCTTCACAATGAGTTATGATGTGCTTGCAACTACATGCGTACTGTCTATCGCAAAGCATTTCCAAAGATTTTTGATAGAGGATTTCAATAACCACGAAACGAGAATAGAATTCCTTGAAAGAGAGAACAAGGAGTTGAAAGATAGCAATAAAGAAATGATGAACCGTATTATCGAACTGGAAAGGAGGGCAGCATAATGGCAGTGTATAATATATTACCGAGTACAAACCTTAAAACAGAGGATATACGCGATACGCTTAATGCAAACGGAGGGAGTGTTTCCAATGACTGCTTAACGTTCTTTACAGATACTGCTAATATTAGGATATGGGCGAAGTATAAGCCTATAAATTACGCAAAAAACTTCGACTTAACGGATGCAGAGAGGGCGACTAAGAACTATGGCATCGGAAACATACCATGGCAAACCGAGTTCGGTGCTTGCAAGGCATTCATCGACAGGACAAGTGCGGAGCTTTCAGCGTACTACACATATGATAGGCCAACTGGTGGCGCTTCCTCACCTTACAGGTTAGATGATTTCAGGGGCTATGACGGAACTGCGGACGCACCTATATATCCGTCCAGCAAAACAAACTTAACAATGGGCGGAAACAATACATGGGTAGCGGTATATGTCAATCTGAGGGGAAAGAGTTCACATCCAAATTGGCTGAACATATCCTATCTTGACAATAGAGACCCGTACGGAACATTGATTCTGTCAGCAGATAACTGCTATCTCGGAGTAATCCTTAAAGGGGATAACGGAACGTTCTATGCTATCGAACAGGTAAAAGTCCATACCCATACAGAGGGTGGAGACCATGAGACTGCTATTACTATCAATGATAGGAACTGTTATGGAACCTATAAGTTAATGCCGTTCCTCATTGAATCGAGTTCGCTTCCAAATCCTGACGGCAACGGTTATCAAACGGTAAAGTGTCTTCCGCTTACAATGTCTATCTCGACAGTCACCATAGTTAAGCAGGCAGCACAGTTGGTGGTTACCGCCAACTATGCGAGAGCAGACTATGGCAACGGATACAGGCTATATTTAACCAGTATCGTAATCAAGAACAATGGCAATATTAGTACAAGTGTTTCAGGCCTTAGATGTTCCTTTAGTGGAAGCAACATGACTAATGTATCTAATGTATCAATATGGAATGTCGGCTCAACCAGTATATCAATTGCACCCGGTGAGACAAAGACGATTACCTCATTTACTAACAACAATTTCTACACCACTACCAAGACGAATGTGTATGGCTATTGGTATTTGTATGTTTCATATACAGGAAATGAGATAACCAAATCATTGAATATAAGCAACACACCGCCAGCAAGCGGTTCGTTTTAAGACGTATTATTAACTTAATAATAGACCATGAAACAGTTCAAATCATTATCAGACAAGCGGCTTATCATTGAAGCCGAGGTAAACGGAAAGAAAGGCTTCTTCCTTATCGATACAGGTGCGAGTGTTGGGCTTATTGCCGAGGACAAGGTAAAGAAGTTCGACATCATGAGAGGACGCAAATACCCCGGCTCTCTTGTTGGTGCTGGCGGTGAAATGGAAGATGTGTATTACTGCAATACGCTTGTTCGGTTTGGTGGGAAAGATATTCCGCAGTTCCTCATTACCGACATATCAGGCGTGAGAAACAGCATAGAGCGTGAGACCGGGATAGAGATACTGGGAATAATCGGCCTTTCACAAATGAAAATCGCATCGATGCAAGTAGATGCAAATGACAATATGATAATAGTAGAATAGCATGAAAGCGTATTTAGTTTTAAGCAAATACCACGCACCTGACATCGGTGTTGACGAACTGTACGACAGAGAATATTACTTGAAATCAGAGGACGCGGACAATGCTCTTGAAAGAATGATTGAAGCATTCAAGAAAGGAAATGATTACGATAGTACCATGCAGGAAAAGCGTGCAAAAGGGTTCTGTGAGTTCAAAGGATATTACACGTACTTCTTTGAGATTGAAGAGATTGAAATAGTAGAATAGTAAACCAATAAAAAACAAAAGTTATGAGTACATCAACAACCGCTGCTGAAAAAGTGGCTTATGAAAAGTTAGTGAGAGCAACAGTAAGAGTGAATAACTCCGTAGACGAATCTAAGGTCTATGACATTGAGGCGGATGCCGAGATAAACAACGGTATTGTAGGTAACATCAATTCAGGCACAGTGAAGAAAGACGGCTCACAGGTGGCTACTTTCAACAGTTACGGCAACGAGAACCTGAGCATCAACCATAACGTGGGAGACAAGCAGGAGCAGTGTAATATCACCGCGGCCGTCAACACCTTTATCGCTGACACGAAAGCCAAGATAGCTACTGCACAGCCTGTTTCATTATAATTGTACAAACATTAAAAGAATAATAAAATGAGCGAAAATAAAAAATCAAAAAAGGAAATGACAACGAATACCGTTCTGTCGGTATATAAGCTCCTTAATGATAGCAAACTTACCAAAATGGAAGATAAGGATAAGTTCATTGTGATTAAGGCAGTAAGAAAGCTCAAACCTATTGCGGCCGACTTTGACGATTTTCAGAAAGACGCGCAGGAAAAACTAAAGGGGGAAAACTTCGAGGAGATGCAGAAGAAAGCCCAGCAATGGCAAAAGGATGGCGATAAAACCACTTTGGCAGAAAATGAGCGTAGGGAAATCAACAAGTTCTTCAACGAATACTACAAGAAGTTGGAAGAGTGCCTGAAAGAAGAAACGGAAAGAAAGCATGAATTGGAATATGAAAAACTATCAGAAGATGCTTTCGGTAAATTCATCTCCAGCAATGACTTCAAGGTAGATGATATAATCAAAATCCAAGAAGTAATGGTTCAGTAATCAGAAAGGGGTTGTGTCATGAAAAAGGTAAAGGTTGATTTGTTAGTTGTTGGTAATCTATTGGTTATCAACAACTTGCGTGGGGGGGGGTAAAATCCTCTAATTGGAATTGCTATGCAGATGAAAGCCTATATGAAGCGGACAGGGTCGTACATGGAGACTACGAGATTGACGGTGACAGTGATATGTCTATTGCTGTTACTGGTGGTATCACCATTATACGGAAGGAGGTATGATATGGCTATTGTACCTAATACCGATGTCAACCTTGCCGTTAATGTACGTGACGTACTGAACTCTGCCGGGGGAAATGTCACTAACGAGGTGATAACATTCTTCCAAACGAGGGCCAGACATAATATGTGGAACAAGTTTAAACCTGTAGCTTTCTCAAAACCTTTTACTGAAAATTTCCCAACGTGGTACAAAGGAGATAACGGGCAGTTCGGATATGAGTTTATTTGGTGCAAAGGTAATGAAGTGTCGAGATACGCATACGAAGCAATGCGCGACAGTGGGAAACTAAAATGGTCTTATATCCTACCCGGAGGTGGAGAATATCAGCCTTTTAGACTTTCGGATTTTAAAGGATACGATACTACGTGTAGTTCGCCATTTGTCTATATGATTCCGTCTAAAGAGTATTCAACGGAAGGAGAGGCTAATTCTCTTATGACGCTTGGGTTTAGCGTATCTCCTTTTTTTAAAGCCGGAAACTTTAAACCTGATGAACTTGAAATTGACGGGAATCAGTGTGCTACTTGGTATCCGGGGTTGGTATTCTTGAACAGTAGCGGTGAAATGGTGGCTATTGTTACCTTAGATAAAACAATGTCCGAAGAACATACGAGTATAATTCATTATTCACAGCCAAGTAGCATGCCTTTTGCGCCCCAATTGTTGAAAGAGAGCGGAGATTATACTACGATATTCATTATGAGTAGTAAGCGTTATTACGGTTCAGGCGGATATTACAAACTCACGCAAGGAGCATTTTCTGACAACGATGTGTACTTTGCGTTCTTTCCCTGCCTACCGGGTACATTGACCCTTATTAACCCCGGACAACTGTTTATTCATCCTCAGGTTCATGTTAGCGAAAGTTCAATAGTAATGAACTTGTTCGCAACCAACCTAACAGATAAAACAATATATACTCCTGTAATAAATGTGTCAATAGATTATAGAGATGACCGAGCAGAGGGAACCGTATGGAATAACATAACATCATGGAATAACCTTGAACTGGAACGAGGAACAATACCTGCTAATTCATCCAACTTTGAATTAGTTGACGAATATATAACTTACATGAAAAACAGTTCATGGCCTACCTCTTCATGGTATAGAGTAACAATCGAAGGAGTTGAACCTAAAGCATTGGGTGATGACGAAGTCTTATTTAAAGACAATCCCGGCTCCGTTTGGGATTAACCAGTGTGTTTGTGGTAGTAACAAGAACTCCCCGCTCAACTCTCACGAGCCAAACGGGGATGCAGTAGTTAGTTCTGATACTATGAATGATACAAATATAGAAATAATTTCAAACAAGAAAAAGAAATGGATTAGATTAACGAAAAAGTATGTGGATAAAAAACCCGCCATGTTCTCACGAATAAGGTGGGCAAGGCAGACCATTTAATACGAACAGTAATCTTGATACTTAAGTCTGCCTGATTAATAAAATTTACGCTTACAGTTTGTACGTGGCACAAAGATAGGAAGAAATTTAAACATAACGATAAAATGAAAGAAAACATTGTTACCCAAAGCATACCGGGTGGATTTGCGATGATAGCAAGCAGCTTTATTGTGCGGTCATTGGAACACATGATACCTTGGCTGATAGTATCATTTGCAGTTATTATCTGCGATTTGGCGTTTGGAGTTAGGAAGAGTTTATTAATGAATGAGGAAGTACGTTTCTCCGGAGCCATACGCCGTACTATGGGTAAAATGGTAACTTACTTTGCCTTTGTCTGCATGGTTGTGATGATAAACATTGCTTCCGGAGACAAGTGGAACATTGATATATATTCCTGTCTATTTGTGTGCTTTATAGAGTTTTGTTCTATTATAAGCAACATATTAAAGCCTAAAGGGTATGATTTCAATGTATTAAAGGCTTTGGGCGTATTCTGCAAAAAGGTTTTTAATGTTGATAAGGAAGATGTTAGCGAGATAATAACGAAGGATAAGGAGGAAAAGAAATGAATATTAAAGACTACTTCGACATTCAGGAACTTGTATGCCGGCACGTGTACGAGAAGTTCGGTGATAACGCTTGGCAGTTCTTTGATAACCGCCTGTTGGAAACACTGCTTGTTATCAGGGAGAAACTCGGCAAGCCTATCTATGTGAATAATTGGCAGGTAGGCGGTAATCTGACACAGCGAGGTTTTAGATGCAATGTCTGCCAGCTTGTTGCAGAAAAGACAAGGCTTGAAAAAGTGTACGTATCGGCACACATGCAAGGTACGGGCGTTGATTTCGATGTAAAGGGCATGACGGCTCTTGAGGTGCGCAACTGGATTAAGGAAAACCAAATACTTCTTCCGTATCCTGTCAGGCTGGAGCAGGATGTTACTTGGGTGCATCTTGACATGCGTAATGACGGGACAAAGGGTAAAGTCGTGTATTTCAAAGGATAATTATTAACAATTAAATAAAAGCATTATGGCAGCAACAGATTTATCATTCAGCAAAAACGAGGAAAACAAGTACGTAGCATCTTTCGTATCCGAAGGGCCTGTTACCATACAGGTGAAGAGACAAGAAGCAGGTGCGCTAAATATCTATGCCAACATTGACGGCATGGATGCAATCTACGTAGGCGGCTATGGCCCGTACAACGGTAGTGCCAACTTGATTTTCAATGTAGATGTCCCGGCAGGGGTTAATGTGTCGGTTGAATCGTTTACGGAAGTGTTGGAAGCTAAAAAAATAGGGCAATGAATAATATCGAACTAAACAAAGTCGCAATTCAGAGCATCGGCATTGACACCATACGTCTGCCGGGTGTCGGTTCTGCAAGCGCTAAGGGTTCGGGGAGTTTGTTTCACAAGTCTCTTGTTGACGCTTGGTTTATGTCAGGATACAGCAATGATAATCCTCCTGCTTCGATAAAGGGTTACAAGGGGCATGAACTTGTGCTGAAGAACTTTGCGTTTGCTGGAAGTAGTGGGTTTGGAAAGTATTCTGTAAATAAAATAACGTGGGTAAATACGAACCGTTGTGAAAGAATAGATGTAGATTATTTAACTTATACTTTTGTAAATATCACTGAAAGCAACAATTCAATTTTACAATATGTAGAAGGAGGAGCAAGATTTAGTGCCGTAGGTAATATTGTGAAGGTTAGGGCTGCTGGGATACCTGAAGGAGGTAAAGTTAATATCGGTAACTATATAACTAATATAACAGAAGATGGTGTTTATGAAGGAAGCTACACCTATGATACAAATGGAAATACAAGTATTTCTACCGCAAATTGTATAGGAGCTACTATAACTGTTGAATTTCTTCCCGACAACGCAGGTTCTCTTGTATTCGATGGTGTAGATGATTATGCTATATGTGACAATATGCTGATGCAAACGGATTATACAGTGATATGCAGGAGACAGATTTGGGATAAACAAAATGATAATGAAACAGTAGTAGCTTCTAAGAGTTTATCTTATGATACTGGTGCTTTCATTTTTGAACTTCTTAAAAATAGTACAAATGATCAATGCCGTTCGTTTGGTACTTTATCTTCAATATTAGTAGAAAAATCTGATTCGATATCATATCAGACGAGTACATCCTATAATGGAACTAATATAACAAAAGGAACAGGAACAGATACTGATATATTATATTTAGGGAATACCAGGAAGAATGATAATCGTTATCTGTATGGTGCTATCTATTACTTCGCCCTCTACGATAAATCTCTCACTCCTGATGAAATAGAGCAAGAGAAGATAAAGTTAAATGAAATTTGGACTAAAAGATTAAACGGATGAAATATGTAATTGTAACAGTAGAATGGTGCTTGCAAAAGGGAATAGTAGTACCTGAGCATGCGCGTAAGAGTGTGAACGGAAGTAAGGTTATTCTTCATTATGACTTTGTGCATCCTGTGTTGACTGACGAGGATAAACTAACGGTTTACGAACATAACAGTAGAGAACTTGGTAGCATCCTGAATAGCAGGGAGTGGAAAAATGAAGATTCCTCTATTTCGTAACTTATAAACTATTTGTCATGAAAGAACTAAGAAATCTATTGTTTTGGGCGTCTGTTGGATTGCTGGCTATGCTGCTGGTGTTCGTGTTTGCTTCGTGTCGAACGAGGACGGTCTATGTGCCTATTGAAACAAAAGTGCTTGACAGTATAGTCTACCACGATACAACGTTTCAGGAGAAGCTGATACCTTACAAAGACAGCGTGTCTACCCGCGATACTGTGTCATTCCTGCATAACCCGTATGCTTATAGTTATGCGTCTTGGAATAAGGGGATATTGAACCACTCATTAGGCATCTATCCCCAATCTACGGTGACGGTCAAAATACCTTACTTCATTGAAAAGATAAGAAGAATTGAAGTGCCAAAGCCTTATCCTGTGGAAAGAAAACTATCATGGTGGGAACGGTTTAAAATCAATTACGGAGGTGCGAGCATGATGCTAAACATTGCATGTGTCGCATTGGCCGTTATTTGGCTTGCCATAAGGATAAAAAAGAAATAAGTGTAGAAGTTGGCTTTAGCTGACGCTCTTTCGGGGCTTAGAGTAGAAAGAAAGCCCCTATCTCTTGTCCTCTGTCTGCGAAACGAACACAAGAGACAACAATCACAATCCGAGTTGTTACGAGGCTTTCGAGTTTAATAACGCCGGGTTGTGATTTTTGTTTTTAATAATTACATGTTTTAAAGCAGAATAATATGAAAACAGGAGATTTGTATCAGATTATGATGTCTACGGTATGCAGGCATACAGGGGTTGGAGAATTGGAACTGATAGACAGTAAAAAAGAAGAATGCGTAGACGCGCGCTATCTTTTGGTGTACTTCCTATCGCAGTTTTTAACGGACGAGGAAATATCCCGTCAAACTAAGATACCCCGTCAGTCGGTAAACAGGATACGAAACCATTTCGATGTAAAAATAAACAAGTGGAGCGTAAAAAACTGCCTGCACGAAATTAGCTCCGAACTTGCCCATAACCCGCTCGTTTCTTCTATAATAGCACATTGATTCTGTCGTCCTTTGTCATGCAGCCTACATCGGGCTGCCTTGAAACAATAAATATTTTATGACTATGACAGCAGAAGATTTAATGGCAATGAAAGCCATGTCCGACGGAACCGACATGAGTTCCTACGAGCACTTCATGGTGGCTGAAAAAACAGCAAAGAGACCCAGCGGAACATCAATTGCAGCTATTACTATCGGCAGTGCAGCCTTGTTGACTGGCATCGGAGCTTGGATTTTCGGTGGCGTTTATGCCGCACAGGGAAGCAAAGCTAACCAAAGAGACATTGACCGACTGGCTCAACTGGCTATTGCAGAACGCGCAGAACGTGTAAATCAGCAACCTCGCATGATTGACTACGTAAATGTTCAGACAGGCGCTACGGCTAACGCTTTGGCGGGAGCAGGAGCAAGCGCATACGCACAGGCAGAAGCACAGATCGTGGCTGACCGTTTGACAGGTCGCTCACAGATGTGTCCGCAGCCCGTAGCATTGTACAGCGCACCGCAGCCTTGCGGATGTCCTTGCAACGGCTAATTGCATTTCGGTATCGGGGAAGGGCACACTAAGCCTTTCCCTTTTTACAAAAAACATTGCTACTTATGTTTTGGAGAAAGAAAAAATACAATATGGAAATGCTGAAAATGATAAAGCCTACCAGTAAGGTTGCACTGAAAATGCAAACTCTGATGATAGCCAAAGGAAACGTAGAGGAAGCGGAGAAGCTGTATGATTTTCTCGCTAAGGACATGGAAGAACTGCCTACGTTTGATGTTGTTCCTCCCACAACCATGCAACAGGTGAGGGATACCGCCGGAACGATATTCGGCTGGGTGAAAGAAAATCAGAACGATATCATGCAAGGCATAGAGTTCTTGAAAAGCCTGAAAAAAGGAGGTGGAATGCCGCCTTCGGGTGCCGCTCCAGTATCACCGCCTCTGCCTCCGTTGTAATTAAAACAAATGCACTATGAAAGGATTTGAAATAAATTTTAAAGTATATGCCGATACGCAGGAAGAAGCGGATGCAGCCTCAAAGGCATTGCAGGACTTTGTAAACGAACATGCTGCCGAGGGAAGAGCGGTAACAGCACAAAAGCTGACAGAGTGCGTTCCTAAATGGAAAGACAACCTGTTTGTAAAAAATCAAATCATCAAATATTTTAAATAACAAAACAATATGAACGAATACATACAAGCCATTTACGAGATAGCAGTATCAAACAATAAGTTCCTGATAGCTACGGAACAACGGCTGATAAACATTGAAGCAAAACTCGATGTGCTGCTGGGTGTAGGAACGCCTGATTCTGTAAAAGAGATGAAGAGCCGGGTGCCGGCTCCAAAGAAATACCCTCAATCAGCAGAGGAACCCGTTGCTGAATAATATTAATAAAAAAACGATTCATTATGAGCTGTTGTAAAAACAAATCGGGACAAACCTCCGTATTGGAGCTTGTCCCCGTAGCCACAGGGACTACGACACCATCCCCAATAATGTATTACATTGACCTGATTCATTATCTGTGTCGTAACCGGAACATCTGTATCACCGCCCAATATCCTTTAAGCGGGACCATGAGGGCCGTTTTGAAGTCTATTGATTCTTTAGGCGGAAACCTTTATTCGCTGTCTATCCAATTGGTAGGTTCGGTAAGTTATCTGCCATACGTATGCGGATGCAACAATTGTGACGTATGCCCGCAGACGGATACAGTGTTCACTTCAATTACCGTACCGTTCTATTCAACCACAGTACCCACATCCGCAACGCTTACCGTTACGCCTAATGTGCTGGTAAGTCCTACCAACGTACAAGACTGCTGCACGAAAACAAATGCGGTGGAAATAGAGTTCGGCCTGACTGTCACAAGCCCTGCTCCTGCGCCTGCCGTAGCTGCATTGCTTGGTGAAGATGAAAGCTTAGCAAACGAAACCAAATCATCCAAAAACAAGTAGTGTATGATTGGGGATGCAATGATAATAACCGTTTCCGTATGCCTGTTCATCTATTTGGGACTTTTCGATGCCATATCAGGCATTTTGAAAAGACTTGTTCCGGTAAACCCGGAGAAGATAGGACACTTATCGGAGAAGCTGAAATGCAGCAAGTGTATCAGCTTTTGGCTCACGCTGGCTTACAGCATTGCATGCGGAGATCCGGTTATTCGTTGCATCCTTGTTTCTTTTCTGTGTGCCTTGGCCGCACTATGGATTGATTTGCTTTTGGCTTATATAAACAAAAAATACGATCGGTTATGGGAAGATTTGTAATTGTAAAACCAAAGCCCGCAAAGACGGTTAAATGCCCGTCATGTGGAAAGAAATAACAATATGAGCAACAAGAAGATTATGAAGTATTGCATGGACAAATACCTCAACGAGTGTATAGGTAACTGCAAGGATGACGGTGTCAAGGCTCTTTTGCTATTACAAAAAGACATTGAAAAGAACAACGAACATCACCTTCGCCAGCAGGACTTGTTGCTTCAAATAATCAGAAAGCAAAGCAAGCCCAATTTTTGGCGGGAGGTAGGGGCAAACCTTACCGGAGACGCCATTTTTGAGGTGTTTCTAAGAGGTGCAAGCAGGATATTCAGATAAAAAACATACTACTTAATTAAAAGAAAGGGAAAAGATCATGACTATTTATGAATTGATAGAAAAGTACGGCAAAGGCAAGGGTGAAGCTGTAATGATAGAGAGCACCCGCATTCTTTCGGATGTGCTGGAGCCGATGAAAGAGAAAGAGCCTAAAAAGTATTGGCTGGCGTTGAGAAAGCTGTACGGTGCCATGAGCGGATGCCATTACAATGAAGAGTTTGCCATGCACGATGTTGCCGATATGGAATACACAGACAAGGAAGGCAACGAACACAAGGGTGGATATTGGACGGTAGATCAGATAGAGGAAGCCACCAAGAACAAGAATTTCCCGTCAGGATGTACCCGCTGGGATAAATACGTAGCCTTTAATGCTTTTTGGGCCGATCTGTGCAAGGTTTTGGATGGAGAGGATATTATCGAAGCGGCGTATGCCTTTTGGTTTGACGATGAAGATTGGATGCCGGGAGATAATAAAATATGGTCTTATATGTGCCTAAAATATAGCTATGAATGAACAATTAGACATATTGATTAAGCAGTCGGAAGACTTACCGCACTGGATGTTCTGCCGACTGCTTGCTATGATGCAATGGAACGTGCTCTAAAGATAGCCGAGGACGTTATTTGCAATGCTATACCGCTTATTGTTGCGGTAAAACTGGCTATGCTGTTAACCCTGTGTCTCTAATTCTTTCACATCCTCCAGTGCCCTATACAGTATGTATATGGTACTCATATTGTTTTTAAACAAATCTGTGCTCCCTTCATCTACATATTGCGCGTAATCAAACGCCAGTTCTACAAGTTCCTTTCTAAGCTCTTCAGGAGCTATAATGTCTCTAAAAAATTCACCCATTGCGCTGACGTCATATTGCTTTTTAGCAAGTATTGTATTTCTTTCCATGATGAATATTTGTTTTAGGTTTTAAGCGGGCAGGCTGATTTACAGTGGGGGTCGGTAAAACGCAGACCCCCTTCTTGTATAACCTATTGCCTTTTTCTGATTTTCAATAAGCTATATTATTAGTTAGTTTCTCCTATGAAATGAAACCCTAATACGGCCAATAACTCATCAAACTTACTTTCGTACCATAATGGTTGAGTGCCTTTCGGATTGTTCGGGTTTACTTGGTTTTCTCCAAAAGAAAGACCTTTCTCTGTGATTGACTTGAATTTCTTCTTTTGCCCGTATGATGATTTTCTTTCCAGTTCGCACAGGTAACCTTTTTCCATTGCTACCGTATTAAATTCACGTGCGGATATTTGAGTTTTCCGTTCTTTCAATAGGTCGGTTGCTGATTTTAATATTCCTTTTGACGGGGTGTAGTCGGGAAGTGGCAAGTTTAATGGTTCTGCTACTTTTCCAAGCAATGCCAACTTTGAAGCATCATTAAGATTTAGCATTTCGCTCACACCTTTTATCCATTCAAGGCTGACACGAATTTTTGTTGTTAGAGTTGGTTCACGCTTGATTTTAGATTGATAAATCATTGGCTTAGCTTTTCCTGTTTCCAACGCGTCCCAACGAAGGACTAACTTCGCTCTTGTCGCATCTTCAAACTTAGAAGCTATATACATACATTCTTTGTAATCCAATTCGTAACATGGCTGCTGTCTGTTCCATTGGTCAACATAAGAGGTCAGCGCAAAATTGCGCCCACCTTCTTTCACCCATGCTGGTTCCATATCACGAATGGAGCGCATAACATCTTTGTGGTTTCTACCTGCGAGCTCTGCAATTTCAAGCGAGCTCATTGTTTTCTTGTTTGAATTTAATTCATTTGCCATTTTTGTAACGTTTTATGGCATTGCAGAAAAGAAGACGGTCTGCAATTAACCCGTCGTTACACATACCTTAGTGGCAGTTGGGAAGCTGTTAACTTTCCTCACAGGTTTGCAGACCGTTGTATTATATATACAGCGTACTTACAAGCATAAAAAATGCCTGCACAAAGCAGACAACCGCCTGCCACTAAATATGTGTAACGCTGCAAATATACGCCCTTTTTCTATAACGCCAAATAAAAAACTTAATATTTTACTTTAACCGTATGATTTCTACCCCATACCATCGCATTATACAGCGAGGCGGCATATAGTTTAATCTCTTCGTTGCTTTCTAAGAACTCCACCTTTAGCGCTTCTTTCATTGCGGTGGTATAAAGGTTTTGGTCTAATGTATTATCTTCCATTGCTTTTGTTTACTGTTAATAATTCGTTCAATCTCTCGAATATCTTCTCTCTTTCTTCATAGGTGGCTTTTCTCGTTTCGTAAAAAGAACCAAACAATCTAATGTTTTCTCTTCCCGAACTGGCTATATATGTATGATATTTATCAAAATTATACACCAGGTAATCGCCTTTGTCGAACGAATCAACGACAATAGGATTAAGCCCGGCAACATTGTTCATCAGCTTCTCAACTTCATTGCGGTTCAAAAAGCATTCTACCCACTGCTCGTTATCTCGATTGATTATATGGCCGTCATAGGTAACGGCCACCTCGTATGTATCTTTCCCGTTTGACTGAAACGGTCGCCCTCCTAAAAGCACGCTGATGCCATAACCATTCTCAAACTCAACCACTCCTTGCATGTACTTATCAGCATCACTCGTCAATCTTATTTTTTTGATAAAATTTACCTCTTCCTCTGTGAAGTAAGGCTTAAACTCTATATCAGAGAAACTGTATTTTCTTTTAATATCTTTCATAATTACAAGTTTTAATTATCTGCATTTCACTTTTGTAAGCCCGTATTTGGCTAATCTTAGATACACCGTCCTGACGCTTACATTCAATATTTCGGCCATTCTACGGGGAGCTATGCCGTCCTCCTTGTACATCTTTGTAATGTTCTCCTGCGAAAGAGGGTCAACAAACGGTTTCTTTGGTTCTGTTATGTCCATTCTTCTGCGTGCCCTTTCCGCGTATGCTTCATTCTGTTTGTCTTTTGTGACATAGATAACAGTATTCTTACTAAGCCGCAGCGGGAACAGCTTTCTTTCCACTTCTTTGTGTTGTTCTACAAGCAGATCCGCATCACCGTTTAGGGTCGGGTCTACTTTTAATTTATCCTTTGGTAATGCTTGTTTCCTGCGCTTAAGTTCTCTTTCTGTTTTTCTCATCTTATTATGCCTAATTTATTATACCAATGGGAAGAATGGGAAAACCATCCGACAAAGACCGTATTCCCAAAGAGGGTTAATTTATAAAGTTTACTCATGCATTTTGTTAACTAATTCACACCAACTATTATCGTTCTCCCAAAACCATTGATAGCCGCCAGCGTGTTTACGCTTTCCGGAGCAACAATGTCTGATATTACGGGCGCAAATGCCAGTCTTTCGTTCCGCATCGTTAGAGGATTGGAAAACACACTGTAACTGTCCGTTCCTTATGGCTACTACTTCCTTTGCTCTGCAGCCCGCTATATTAGGGTTTCCCGTTCTTCCTGATGCTAATCCTTTAAATATCCTTTCCCTCTTATGCAAGGGGACGTTGTAATCATCCCATTTCTTTCCCTTGTTGTGGGGAGTACAACCCTTTAAAAATCTTCCGGTAACAAGGTTTCTGTTATGACGTTCCGGAGAAATATGCAATTCATTCATATTTAAATTCGAGTTTTAGGTTACTTGTAGTATCGATATTAATTTTCTTTATCAAATATTCCGTTTCTCTTATCATAATTCCTCATGCGAGGACATTTACCGTCACATTTCATATTCACATGTACATTGTTTGCTATGCCTGATATGAACGACTTTTTGTAACACTGCCCACTGTAATGGCTGTAATGTTTGCAGCGTTCCCGGTATTCGTTTCTATTCATGGCTAATCAACTAATTCAAATTCGTAAACGAAAACATAAGGGTTGGATTCCCATGCACCTTTGCCGGAGACTTTATCTATGAGGGCGGCAAAGGCTTCACGAGGAGTGCAATAAGGTTGAATGTCTCCTTTGTAATAATAAGCATCCATAAAATGTGTATCTGCACTTCCGCATTGTCCTTTGTAAATTCCTTCTTTCAAACAATCTTCATCGGAGATATTTTGCAACCTTTCGATTTTGATGCCGGTAATTTTGATATGATGCGGCATTAGGGCTGCCTTTGTAAACATCTTATTTCCCCAACCGGGAGATAATTTCAGTTCAGGCAATATTGAATCCAGGTATTCTAAGTAAGCCGCATTTTTCCCTTTTCTATGAAATAGGTCAACATCCATATAGCTTTGCGCAATGGAAACGACTTCACCAACCTTGTACGGAGAGGTAATAGTATCACAATAATATTCGGATGGCATTTTGTCCTTTATGCCAAAATAAGTATTATCATCATCAGTTTTTAGTTTTTGTGATTCAGGAACTCTGACTATTACCATATCAGGACAACTACATTTCCAATAGTGTAATTTCTTATCTGTCACAATTCTCCTTGTCGTAGTCTTCCGACCTTCCAATACGGCTTGGGTTAAGCAGTATTTATCATTGAATAAAATCTTCTTCATAATCATATAAGTTTTAATGCTTCAAAAATCCCGGCTTCCAGTGCTTCCTCGTATGCGTCCCAATTCCCACCATCGTTAGGTCCTTTGGAATCATCGTCTTCCATCCATGTGCCGTTATTGGCTTTCACAATAGCATAGCCATAACCACAAGCGTTACGGTATATTTCAATATGCAAGTTCTTGGTTTCACGAAGCCACTTTTGTGCAACGGATTGAGGTGGAACAGATAAGTATTTATAACAATGATGCAAAGTAGAAACATTTATAAGATATTTTCTTTGCTGGAAGCCTTTCTCTTTCAGCAGCTTCGCCGTCTCTAATGTTATAAGTTCTTCGGTCATAATTAACTTTTATTAAAGTGTTCGATTAGCTCTTCTACGGTAGCCTTGTGACAATAAAGTGATTCTATCTGAGTTCCAACATGCCTTCCTCCGTTACGATCTGTAGATTGAAACCAAGTACCTTTAGGAATATAAACATATATTTCTACATCCATTATAAACCATTGATACTTGTCTGTATCATCCCTGAGTGAAGCGATAGACAAGAAAAGCTCCTCGTTGGCACCACAATCTATTGCGATTTCATCATCTGTAATATTAGATGAAAACGTTGGAAAAAACTCATTACGTTCCGCATCTACATATATTATGTCATGACAAAAATCTGCTCTATAATCATATTTATACCCTAATACAGCCAGTTTCTTCCTAAGTTCCGGTGTGTTTTTACGTATGAAACATGGTGTTGTAAATCCCATAGTTATTCCTCCTTACTTATTTTGATTATTTCTCCAACGTTTTTAGGTGTTTCGCGATAAGGTGTAACAGTTACCTTACCACGATTGGCAAAACCGCCACAGCTAAAAAAAATCGGGCATACACACCGAGTAATCCACCTCTGCGCATTTCTCGTATAGAGAGCATAAGTTGCAACGAATACTATTTTGTACAGCTTCATGCAGCACCCCGTCTATTATTATTCCGTTCTTTACTTCCATAATTAAAACGTCAAGATTATGTTTGTTTTTATTCTTACAGGCAAAGCAGATAACGTAGATTTTTCACTTTCCCTGCGTATATAAATCATATTATTGACTTCTAAACCTATTTCAGCTTCAAGGTGTTCTAAAATATGAGCTATTTCCATTTCAGCTTTCTCTTTCTTGTTTTTTACTTCTTTTATATCCATGATTATTCTCCTTTCAGTTTCTTTATCATATTATCAGCACAATCAAGCGCTATAATTATCGGTGCTTCACGTTTAGAATATGTGCCGCAAAAGGCAGGGTTGCTTAGAACTCCTTGCATTGCAGCCTTTGCCAGTTCATAACGCCTCTGTTCCCAATCAATGATTCCATCATCTTTCAAAACCTCAACTAAACTATTATGAATAATCGGGCCCGTAGAACCAATCTTGGCATAGAAACGACATTCAACATCAATTATTTCTCCAGTTTCTTTTATTCTCGCTTTCATTGTTTACCCTCCTTTAAAATATATCCATTTTCAATACACCAACAAAACATCTCGTAGGCTGCATCAATCAGAGAGTTGTCAGTGAAATGTTTTAGGCAGTCATCAACATCCTCTATGTTGCGGTATGCTATGGTATCTCTTTCAATCATCCATGCAAATAATATTTGTTTGGACGGAAATGGATTCAAATAATGTGGCATCTTGTCGAGAATGTCCTGCAAGGTGTAAGCAGGGTATTCATATTTCATATTCGGTTGAGAAACGAAGAGAGTAGGCCTTTCCTCTAAGGCGAGCACTCCATTGAAAAAAGATTCAACCGTAGGCAAAAACTGCCAGTGCATACTTGCATCACTCGTATCCAAGCCAAGCTCCCGCAGGTGCTTCATCTGATCTATTGATAATACTTGTTTTGATTTCATAATCCCATATCATTGTTCATACCTTATTATTTTCTCTCTACATCCAATATCGCTACCACAACATGGGCAAGTAACAAACAATACATTGTATCTATTTCTTTGGTCATAAATTTCCTCTTTCACATCTTCTTTCTCAAACTCAAATTCGCATCCACATTGGTAGCAACGACGGAAATAAATTGGCCTCTTTTTATTAGAGTCTTTAATTATTCTTACCGCCATACAGTCCTCCTTTCTCCTTAGTCCGTTTATCTTTTGCTATTAGTAATTTAAGTGCCAATAACGGGTCTTGGTTCGCAATGATATTAATGTCTTTAATACGTCTGTCAACTCGCGCATAGTGATGAATACAAATAGCATTTGCTTTCATTGCACGTCCAATTCCATATAATGATTCCATACGAGGATTTAAACGGATGTTCTTCATTATTTTTCTTGCTTGTCTTAATTTCATATCAAATCTCCTTTTTAAACGCTTTTGCATAAAGCATTAAATTTGAATTTATCACAGTTTATAGTATCTCTGTTAAATCTGTCAGTGCATTTATAATAATGCTTACAGTTGTAACAAACCCTTTCAATCTTTTGCTTTTTCTTTACTTTAGGATATTTCATTTATCATTCCTTTCTCCTTATCAAATTCGGATAGTTCCTGCTCATAGAACTTAATTTGTTCCAAAGCATAATCTCTACAATAAGTAATTATATCGCGAGTTGTGTAATCCGTATAGAATCGGTCTATAACACTCTCAGTATAAAATCTTACTGGTTGCTCATAACAATTCAATAGAATCACATACTTATCGTTTCTTGGATGAAAACACAAGAACCGATAATAATTCACTCCACCATTTAAACATTCTATTAATCGTTCATCTGTCTTTAGTTTCCTAACGTCTTCAGTATTTAATATAGGTTTCATATCAATCTCCTTTCTGTTTAATCCGTTCCAGTACATCCTTGTTGGCTTCGAGTATCTCATCGAAAGAGGGGATGGGTGTCCAATAGGCAGGTTTATTGTTATGGCATATCCATTTCCCATTCATTATAAAAGCTACTTCGTAAAGATATTTGCCCTCATAATTAGACAAAACTAAGACACTTTCTAACTCTTCCGGCAACCGTTCCTTAACACTTATCCAAGGCGATTGCTTTGCCTGCCATTGTACACCGCACTGAAAATCTTCCATACAATCAGAGTGACGGGAAACGTAATCATCAGCATCTACTTCTTTCAGAACGTCTTTTCTGAACTTCGTTTTTTGGGCAGCATAATCGTATGCTGCTTCTTCTACTGTCTGTTTCATTTCTTTTTGTTTTACCCAAATTTTGAAAGGAGCACATCCTAATGAAAGGTTGAGTGTCAAATTCTAACTTGTCATTATAACTGTTGGATATGCTCCTTTTTGTTGTTACTTTTGTTTCGTCAAATTCTAAAAATTATAACTTATGAAAGAGTTTATAAAAACATCAATCTACTGCCCTGAAGAAGTAATTGGTCTAACTATCTCAATCTGCAAACAGCTTAACATTCCATGCAGAGGAAAACAAGATGCAGGGAACTTTATTTTTCAAAGAGAGCTAATAAACAGCCTTTCAGGAAAATACAAGATAAATGCTTCCGTAGGAAATAATTGTTTTTATTATTCTAAAAGTCTAAACCTGATTGCGGAATCTCTCGTTTCTCGTAATATCCTGAACGAAGACGTTCTTCGACAAGACTTGGAGGAATTTTGTTTAGCAAATCCGCCACTGCGCCTTTAGGAAAATACATGTGAAATCCCCTGAGTGAAAACACATTTTTTTCTATAAATAAGTTTGCGCCCACCACATTATTGTTTAACACTCTCTCCAGGCGTGCAAGGAACTTTTTATCCCTGTACGCTTGATACTTCTGTAATAGTTTTTTAATCATAATATATTATTGTAAGTTAATCTTCCACCTCAACAAATTCGCCGTTTACTAATCTATACCAAGTATCAGCCTTGATATTCTTGCCGTCAACTACAACAGCTTTCCAATCGGAAACATTGTACGAGCTTTCTTGCTCCTCTGCTATAACCAAGATAGATCCCATACCTCCTCTGACCTTTACATTTGTTCCTCGCGCCACCGCTAAACCGTTATTTCCAGTTGATGAACTACCTCTTGATGTCGCAGCACCACCATCACCAGCGGTCGCAGCACCACCATCACCAGCGGTCGCAGCACCACCATCACCAGCGGTCGCAGCACCACCATCACCAGCGGTCGCAG
>ERZ772855.221-NODE-221-length-72382-cov-21.925546_pt1 | contig 72382 bp, 56 predicted proteins | sample MGYA00511900_ERZ772855 | MGnify/ENA primary metagenome ERZ772855 (study PRJEB29015, sample SAMEA2737701) | human gut metagenome | biome: human gut; feature: human-associated habitat; material: faeces | place: China | collected 2012 ... | reverse complement strand
GGTGGAGGCCACCGGCTCCCTGCGGAACTTCCGCACCCAGGCCCAGATCGGCGGCACCGATGAGGTTACAGCCTTTCACGCCGCCGTGGCCGAGCTCATCGGGCGTCTGGCGGACTGGGAAAAGCCCGCCCCCATCCGGCACATCCTGGCGCTCCACGCCTCCCAGCGCAGCACCTCCAACACGCTGGCCCTGTGGGAGCTGGTGAAAAGCGCCCTGCCGGACACGGTGACAGTGGAGGAGATCTGCCTGCGCAACGGCACCATGGCGGATTGCAACGGATGCAGCTACACCGCCTGTCTCCACTTCGGCGAGCAGGGCGGCTGCTTCTACGGCGGGCCCATGGTGGAGGAGGTGTATCCCGCCATCCGGCGGTGCGACGCGCTGGTGATGCTGTGCGCCAATTATAACGATGCGCTGGCGGCAAACCTGACCGCCTGCGTCAACCGGCTGACGGCGCTGTTCCGCCAGAATCGCTTTTACGACAAGCGTTTGTTCGGGCTGGTGGTGTCCGGCTACTCCGGCGGCGACCTGCTGGCACGGCAGCTGATCTCGGCACTGAATATGAACAAATCCTTCTTCCTGCCGCCCCACTTCTGCCTGCTGGAGACGGCCAACGAGAGGGGGAGCCTTGTGAAGCTGCCCCACATCGCCGACGAGGCGGCGCAGTTTGCGCAGTGCATGATGAAGAATTAAAAAAATCCTCCCGATTTGTCAGGAAAAATCGGGAGAACGGGGAAAAGCAGAACAGGACAAGGGGCGGATATGCGTTTTTCGCATATCCGCCCCTTGTCCTGTTGGGGGAGAAACGATCGCGTCAGGAATTTGGCTTGTCATGTTTGCTGCGGAGGGCCTCGTTCAGCGTCCGCCAGCCCAGCATGGCGCACTTTACCCGCGCCGGCATGTGGGCCACGTCACGCAGAGCGCCGACCTCCTCCAGCTGGTCGATCTCATCCTCCGAGGCCTCGCCGCGGATCATCTTCTGGAACAGCTCGCAGAGGCGGAGCGCCTCATCCTGCGGGCGTCCGATGACCATGCCCAGCATGATGTCCGCCGACGCCTGGGACACGGCGCAGCCGCTGCCCACGAAGGCCCCATCGGTGATGGTCTGGCCGTCGGTCTTGAGCTTCAGGCGGATCTCATCGCCGCAGCTGGGGTTGACGCCGGCCAGCTCGATGTCCGCATCCGGCAGGTCGTGCTTGAACTCCGGATGGAGGTTGTGCTCCGTCAGGATCTCGTTATAAAAGCGGTTAGTTTCCATAGCCCATACGCTCCCTGATGGTGGACAGGCTCTGCAGCAGGCGGTCCACCTCGTTTTCCGTGTTGTAGAAGGCGAAGCTGGCCCGCACCGTGGCGCTGTATCCCAGATGCTGCAGCAGCGGCTGGGCGCAGTGATGTCCGGCGCGGACATCCACACCGTCGCAGGCCAGAATTTCGCTGACATCGTGGGGGTGGACGCCCTCCACGGTGAAGGTGATGATGCCGTTATGCTCCTCGGCTCTGTCGGAGCCGAGGACGTGGATATGGGGCATATCGGCCATGCCGGTCAGCGTCCGCTGCGTCAGGGCCAGCTCCTGCCGGTGCATGGCGTCGAAGCCCACGGACTCCACATACTCAATGGCGGCGCGGAGCCCCGCCGCGCCGGCGGCGTTGACGGTGCCGGCCTCAAATTTATGGGGCAGCCCGGCAAACACCGCGCCCTCACGGGTAACGGACTCGATCATCTCGCCGCCGGTGAGGAAGGGGGGCATCTCCTCCAGCAGGGCACGCTTGCCGTACAGCACGCCGATGCCCATGGGGCCGTAGACCTTATGGCCGGAGAAGGCCAGGAAATCCGCGTCCAGCGCCTGCACGTCCACAGGGATGTGGGGCGTGCTCTGGGCGCCGTCCACCACCATGACCGCGCCGTGCCGGTGAGCTATGTCGGCCAGCTGTCGGATGGGGTTGACGCGGCCGATGACATTGGAGACGTGGGTCACGGCCACCAGCTTCGTCTTGTCGGTAATGACGGCCTCGGCCCTGTTCAGGTCCAGACTGCCGTCAGGCTCACACTCCAGAAACTTCAATGCCGCGCCGGTCTGGCGGCACACCATCTGCCAGGGCAGCAGATCACTGTGGTGCTCCAGAATGGAGACCACTACCTCGTCGCCGGCCCTGATATGGCTGAGACCGTAGCTGTATGCCGCCAGATTCAGGCCCTCGGTGGTGTTGCGGGTGAACACGATCTCCGACGTGCTTCCGGCATTGAGGAAGCGGCGCACAGCGGCCCGGGCGTTCTCATAGGCATCGGTGGCCGCCACGCTTAGGGGGTACAGGCCCCGCAGGGGGTTGGCGTTCTGCTCGCAGTAAAAGCGGTTCACCGCGTCCAGCACGCACTGGGGCCGCTGGGCCGTGGCCGCGTTGTCCAGATAGGCGATGTCCTGCGCCATCAGCAGGGGGAAGTCCTTTCGATAGGCGTTGGTCATGTCACATACCTCCGTTCAATTCATGCTGCACCGTCTCGGCGGTGGCGTCGTCGCCCAGATCGTGGGCCAGACGCTCCACGGCGGCACGGGCCATCAGGCGCTCCGCCGCATCGCGGTCGAAGCCGCGGCTCTCAAAGTAAAACAGGGTGTCGTCATCCAGCGCGCCGATGGTGGCGCCGTGGGTGCCCTCCACGTTTTCCTCGGCGCAGAGGATCAGGGGCACGGTCCTGTTCACCACATCATCGCCCAGCAGCAGCACCGTCTCCTGCTCGCTGCCGGTGGAGCCGGCGGAGCCGTTCTTGAAGTCGATGGTGCCGCGGAACACCTTTTTGGCGCTGTCGGACAGAGCGCCGGACACATCGATGTCGCTGCGGGTGTTCCGGCCCACATGGTCCACGGCCAGATTCAGGTCAATGACCTGCTGCCTCCGGCCCAGATAGCCCATGGCGGCCTTCAGGGACGCACCGTCGGCCAGCGTCAGCCGGTCGTCGGCGTAGGTGTCGCCCCGGCCGGGAAGCAGGCGGTACAGCTCCACGGAGCTGCCCTCCGGACAGTGGGCCGAGACCTCGCTGCGCAGGACGGCGTGCTCATCCATGACCTGCACCTGCACCAGACGGATGACCGCGCCCCTTTCGGGCCGCAGCACTGTCCGGACATGGAGGTGATCGCCGCCGCGGAACATCTCGTACACGGTGACGCGCTGGCCCCGGGCGGCGGTGATCTCCACCGTTCTGCGGGCGTAGGGGGCATCGGCGGACAGCTCCAGCCGTCCGTCGGCGGACAGCACCTCCGTGCCGCCGTCCACGGCGCCCGCTTCGTCCCAGAGGAGGGCCGTTTCGTTGACGCCCAGCCGGTTCCAGGTGCGGGTGGGCAGTTTATTTACCAGGATCGTTTCCATTTACAGACTCCTTTCCCGCTTAGCCGATGCTGCCCTTCATCTCAAGGCGGATGAGGTTGTTCATCTCCACGGCGTACTCCACAGGCAGCTCCTTGGAGACGTTGTCGGCAAAGCCGCTGACGATCAGGGCCCGGGCGTCCTCCTCCGTCAGGCCGCGGCTCATGAGATAGAACACGGCGTCGCCGCTGATGCTGCCGATGCGGGCCTCGTGGCCGATGGCGGCGTCACGGGTGCGGACATCCATGGCGGGGATGGTGTCGGAGCGGGACTCCGAATCCAGCATCAGGGACTGACAGGATACCGAGGACTTGGCGCCCCTGGCGGTTTTTTCCACCACTACGCTGCTGCGGAAGGTGCTGACGCCGCCGCTCTTGCTGATGGAGCGGGTGTTCATATACGAACTGGTATTTTTGCCGATGTGGACCACCTTGGCGCCGGTGTCCAGATCCTGCCCCGCGCCGGCGAAGGTGACGCCGGTGAACGTCATGCGGGAGCCGTCGCCCTTCAGGACGCTCATGGGGTAGAGACAGCCGGTGTGGGAGCCGAAGGAGCCGGACACCCACTCGATGACGCCGCCTTCCTCTACCAGCGCCCGCTTGGTGTTGAGGTTATACATGTTCTTGGACCAGTTTTCGATGGTGGAATAGCGCAGCTTGGCGTTCTTCTTGACGTACAGCTCCACGCAGCCGGCGTGGAGGTTGGCCACGTTGTACTTGGGAGCGGAGCAGCCCTCGATGAAGTGGAGGCTGGCCCCCTCGTCCACGATGATGAGGGTGTGCTCGAACTGGCCGGCGCCCTTGGCGTTCAGCCGGAAGTAGGACTGGAGAGGGATGGACACCTGCACGCCCCTGGGGACGTACACAAAGGAGCCGCCGGACCACACCGCGCCGTGGAGCGCGGCGAACTTGTGGTCGGTGGGGGGCACTAGCTTCATAAAGTACTTGCGCACCATGTCGGCGTACTCGCCGTGGAGCGCGCTCTCCATGTCGGTATAGACCACGCCCTGAGCTGCCACCTCGGCGCGGACATTGTGGTACACCAGCTCGGAATCGTACTGGGCGCCCACGCCGGCCAGAGACTTGCGCTCCGCCTCGGGGATGCCCAGACGCTCAAAGGTGTCCTTGATGTCCTGAGGCACGTTTTTCCAGTCGTTCTGCATTTTTGTGTTGGGCCGGACGTAGGTGGCGATATGGTCCATGTCCAGACCCGCCAGCGACGGGCCCCAGTCCGGCAGCGGCGTCTCGTTGTAAATTTGCAGGGAGTGGAGACGGAACTGCTGCATCCAGACGGGGTCGTTCTTCTCCCGGGACAGCTTTTCCACGATGGCGGGGGTCAGGCCCGCCTCCATGCGGTAGGCATCGTGCTCCGCGTCCCGGATGTCGTATACGCTGCGGTCGATGTCGTCTACATAGGTCTTTTCGCGCATGACGGCACCTCCGTTCACTGCCGCTGAAGGCCGGTGAAGCCCTTTTCGTTGATGGTGTCTACCAGCTCCGGCCCGCCGTTCTTTACGATGACGCCGTTTTCCATGACGTGGGCGGCGTCCACCGGCAGGGATTCCAGAATGCGGGTGCTGTGGGTGATGATGAGCAGCGCGCCATGCTGCCGCTCGCGGTAGAGGCGGACGCCGTGGGACACGGTGCGTACCGCGTCCACATCCAGGCCGGAGTCCGTCTCGTCCAGAATGGCCAGGCGGGGCTCCAGCATCAGCATCTGCAATATCTCGGCCTTCTTCTTCTCACCGCCGGAGAAGCCCACGTTCAGGTCGCGGTCGGCGTAGCTCTCGTCCATATCCAGCAGGGCCATGGCGTCCTTCAGCTTCTTCTTGAAGTCCCACAGGCGCAGGCGGCTGCCGGTCTTTTGCTCCAGCGCCGTGCGGATGAAGGCACTGAGGGTGACGCCGGGGACCTCCAGCGGGTTCTGGAAGGACAGAAAAATGCCGCGTCTGGCACGCTCGTTGACGGGAAGCTGGGTGATGTCCTCGCCGTCGAACAGGATGCGGCCGACGGTGACGGTATAGGCGGGGCTGCCGGTGATGGCGCAGCCAAGGGTGGACTTGCCGGTGCCGTTGGGGCCCATCAGCACGTGGGTCTCCCCTGCGCCGATGGTGAGGTCCACGCCGCGGAGGATCTCCTTGCCCTCGACGCCGGCGTGCAGGTTTTCTATGGTAAGAAGCGGTTTTTGCATGTTCGTTGCCTCCTGTGTGCAATTTACCTACCAATCTACTGGGGATTATAGGACGAATAGCCTATCTTGTCAATAGGGAAATGAAAAAAGAAAAGCGGAGCGGCAAAAGCCGCTCCGCAGGGGGTACGCAGGGGGTCAGGGCAGGTAGGTCAGCTGCACGGGGATGTGCTGCTCGGCGGTGAAGTCGAACCAGCGGCCGTCGAGGGACACGGAGGTAACGGTGTCCACGTCCGCCATACGGTTGAAGATGTATACCGTGTGAGCGAAGGGGGCGGTCTCGCCGTCGCCGTAGATGTAGCCCAGCACCCAGTTCATCAGGTTCTGGCTGTCGCTGCTCACCGCGTAGGAGGTGCCGTCGGCATAGTGCAGGGTCAGCTCCTGGACGGTCAGCTCCTGCGCGGGGGAGGCATTGTCCATGGTGATGCCCACGGCGGAGATGCGGGCCGTTTCGCCGTTGGCGGCGGTGAAGGTCCGGACGGGGGCGTAGGTGCGGGGCTGGATAGCCACAGCGTAGGGCTCCTTGCCCTCCGCGCCGCCGTCGTAAACGGTGAAGTAGAGGTTGTCGCCCTTCTGATACGTCTCACCGGCGGCAAAGTAAGCCACCACGTCCAGATGGGTGGCGGTGCTGGTGGTCTTGTCCACGTGGAGCTTGACATTGATGCTGCCGCCCTGCTGGTAGTCGGGGGAGCGCAGGTACATGCGGGGCTCCAGCGGCAGGCCGTAGACCTCGCCGTAGCCGGCCTCCTCATAGGACACGCCCTCGGAATCGTCCACGGCGTAGGTCAGGATGCCGCAGCCGCTCTCGTCGATGAGGAACGTCCCCAGTGTGATGGTGGTGCTGCCAACGGTGAGGCCGGCGTCCAGCTTGGACAGGTAGTCGCCCACCAGACGCTGCACCGTCTCCACATCGCCGGGGATACGCTCCATGTCCGGTACGGTGATGAGCTCACCGGAGTTGCCCTCCACCGTGGGGGCGGAGGCATCCATATCGTCGGTGAAGGCGTGGAGCGTGGTGTCATTGACGCCGTCGGCGGGGGTCACGTCCGCCTTGATGAGATGCACTACGCCGGCTGCTGCGGCCACCGTCAGCATCAGGGCGGCGGCGATGGCGATGACCACACCCTTGCGCAGGGTGCGGTGGGTCTTTTTGCTGTTCTCCATGGTTTTCTGAACCTCCATCAGTGTGTCGGGGGAGGCGTGCAGTGTGGAGAAGGTCTTTTGGAAAAGCTCGTGCTCTGTCATGTCTGCGGCACCTCCGATAAAATGTGTTTCAGCTTCTCTCTGGCGCGGGCCAGCCGTGTGCGCACCGTTTCCTCCGGTATGTCCATGAGGCCGGCGATCTCCTTCTGGCGGTAGCCCTCGTAATAGTACAGCAGCACCGGCACGCGGTAGCGCCGGTCCAGAGCCATCACCGCCTCAAACAGCTCCTGACACTGAGGCTCCTCAAAGGTCAGGCTGTTTTCATAGTCGGCGATGTCCTCCGTCCTGTGCCACGGGGCGCGGAGTATATTTTTGCACCGATTGACCGTAACGCGGATCAGCCAGTTCTTCACATGGGCGTCGTCATCGAACGCCTTGTCCGTTTTGTACAGCTGCAGCAGCACGTCCTGGGTCACATCGTCGGCGTCGGCGGGGGAGCGCAGATAGCTGTACGCCACCCGGAACACCGTATCCATATATCGCTCTGCCAGAGGGGAAAACTGTTGCTCTGTCATAGATCGATCTCCTTGCTGTCTGAAAGGCCCTTCATACTACATACACGTGGGGACGGTGAAATGTTTCATCGACAAAAAAATTTTTATTCCCGGGAATGAGCACATCATGTGGAAAACGAAAAGCACGGCATGGCGCGAGGCATTCGCGTCATGCCGTGCTTTTTACGCTTCCGATGGCGGCTCCGTCTCAGGAAGTCTGCGCGTGGGGGACGGATGCTTTCTTCTTACGGACACGGGGGGGGGGGACAAATTTTCGTAACGTCTGCGCCAGCAGGGACGCGTCTATCGGCTTGGCGACATGGGCGTTGAAGCCGGCGTCCAGACTCTGCTGGATATCATCGGAGAAGGCGTTGGCGGACATGGCGATGATGGGGATCTCCGCAGCGTCGGGACGGTCCAGCGCGCGGATGGCCCGCACGGTGTCCAGACCGTTCATCACCGGCATCATGATGTCCATGAGTATCACGTCAAAGGCGCCATCCGGCGCGTCGGCGAAGGCGTCCAGCGCCTCCTTGCCGTTCCAGGCGCGGGTGACGGAGGCGCCGCGGTCCAGCAGCAGGAACTCGGCGATCTCCATGTTCAGCTCGTTGTCCTCCGCCAGCAGGACATGGATGCCCTCCAGCCAGGAGGAACCCTCCGTCTCCTCCTCATCGGGGTCGGGGGCGTAATGGCGGTCGATCTCAAAGGGCAGGGTGACGCAGAAGGTGGTGCCCACGCCCTTCCGGCTGGTGAAGGTGATCTGGCCGCCCATGGCCTCCACCAGACGCTTCACGATGGACAGGCCCAGGCCCGTGCCCTGATAGCGGGTGCGGGCATCGTCGGACTCCTGCATGAAGGGCTCGAAGATGTGCTGCTGGAACTCCTCGCTCATGCCGATGCCGTTATCGGCGCAGGTGAACTGGTAGACGGCGCTGTCGCCGTCGGCAGGGAGCGCACGGCCGGTGAGCCGGATGCAGCCGCCGCTGCGGCCGTACTTGATGGCGTTGCTCACCAGATTCATCAGGATCTGGCGGAGGTGGGAGGGGCTGCCGATGAGACGGGGCGCGTTATCGGTGTCCCACAGGCACTCCACGGTGTAGGCGATGCCGTGCTCGGCGGCGTAAGGCTCGTTGGTGACGCGGACCTCATTCAGAATGTCCGCCAGAGCGAAGGACTTATGCTCCAGCTGGAGCTGGCCGCTTTCCAGCTTGCTCATATCCAGAACGTTATTCACCAGATCCAGCAGGGTGTTCAGGGCGGTGCCGGCCCGCTGGCGGCACCTTTCCTGAAGCTCCATGTCATTGGGGGCCTGAGCGGCCATGGCCAGGTAGCCCTGAATGCCGTTGACGGGGGTGCGGATGTCGTGGCTGATGCGGCGGAGGAACTCGCTCTTGGCCATGTTGGCCAGACGGGCGGACTGGGCCTCCTCCATGATCTGGGCCTGGTACTCAGCCTCCTTTGTCTTTTCGCGGTTGATGTCCTGGAGCACCACCAGAACGTGGAGGGGGGCACCTTCCTCATCGAAGTCCACCGCCGTCACGGTGACGCGGCACCAGTTGACGGCATCGCCGCGGTAGGCCTGATAGTCGACGTAGAAGCTGTGGCGCACATCGGAGAGGTTGTCCCTGCGGAGGGTTTCGCGGATGGCGGCACTGCTCATCTGGCGGTCAAGCTCATCACGGTACTGCTCCAGCACCAGCAGATGGGTGAAGCGGTCCTTCAGCTTGGAGTAGCTGAAATCCTCCGGCAGGAAGCCGTCCAGCCATGGGGCCAGGAACACGGTGTCGAAGCGGTTCAGCTCCAGATCCACATAGAAAATGGTGAAGTAGATGTTCTCCAGAGAATGGAGCATGTTCACCGTCTTTTGCAGCTGGCTGTTGCTGCGGCGCAGCTCCCGCTGGCTGTCGGACAGCTCCCGGGTCTTGAGACCGAACAGCAGCACCCAAAAGACGCCGTACAGCGCGATGAACACTGCGGCGGCGGTGAGGGTGGAGGAAAAGACGGACAGGGCGGGGAAATAGATGTACAGGCCGTAATCCTCGCAGGCGGAGCGGGCGCCGTAATACAGATGTCCGCCGCAGCGGAACGATTGCAGGGCGCCGCCGCACTCCAGCCGGTTCAGGCAGTCCAGCACGGCGCTGTCATCGCCGATGCCGGCGGTGCTGGAGGCCAGCACCGCGCCGTCGCGGGTGATGAGGTAGGCGCCCTTGCGGTCCAGATGCAGGCCGGTGAGCAGGGTGGCCATGTCGACCTCCGTGTCGGCGAGAAGGCCGTTGGGCTGCTGGTAGAAGCCGATGACCACGCCGGGGGCGTCCCGCCGCGCCACGGCGCAGACATCATAGGAGACGCCGTCCTTCTCCACACGCTGGGTGTAGATCTTGGCGGAGTCGATGAGACTCTCCAGCCGGGCGGAGGACGCGCCGTCCGGCCAGGACATGCCCGCGTACTGACGGGTGTAGCCGGAGGCCTCCAGCTGCAGGTCCGCGTTGAGGAGGGCGATGCCGCTGAGCCGTATCTCGTCCACGAAGTCCTCCAGATAGGCGTTGGAGGCGAGGGTGGGGTCCAGCTCCAGATGGCGGCTGAGCGCCTGTACGCTGTCGGCCAGACGGAACAGGCTCTTGGTGCCGTCCGCCGATTCCAGCTTATGGAAGCTGATGCACTGCAGGCGCAGAGTGTCCAGCGTGTTGTCCGTCAGGGCCTGAGTGCGGCTGAGGCCGTTCCGGCCGGACAGGTCCAGGGTCAGGAGGAACAGCAGGATGCCGGCGAAGATGATAGGGACGACCCGCCACTGGAGGCGGGAGACGGTTCGCTTGATGTTGTTCACGGCGTCGTCCTCCCTAATGCGGTGTCGGCGCCCAACCCGAAGGACGCAGCGATGCGCTCCGTGGTGCCGTCGGCTTCCATGTCCGACAGCGTCTGGGCCAGCAGGTCCCGCAGGGCGGTGTCGCCATCGGCGGCGAAGGCCACGCCCAGCTGGGCGTGCAGCAGCGGCTCATCCAGAAAGCGGTAGGATACGCCGGCCTTTTCCAGCGCACCGGCCAGCGCCTCGGCGTGGCTGGCGCAGGCATCCACATAGTATTTGCGCAGGGCGGTTGCCACCTGATCCATGTCCACCAGACAGTACAGGGCGCGGAGCTGGGGGATGCGGGCATCGGTGGGGTCGGAGAGGATGCTCTCAGCCTTGGAGCTGATCTGCACCGCCACGCGGCGGTCCGCCAGATCGGCCAGAGTGTAGATATCGCTGTCGGCGCGGACGGCCACCACCTGATCGCTGTACAGGTAGGGGCCGGCCCAGAGATAGGCGTTCTCCCGTCCGTTCATGGAGAAGCAGCCCCACAGGCAATCCACCTGGCCGCTTTCCAGAAGGAGATCCTTCTCATCCCAGCTGATCTGCCGGAACACCGGCTCGTAGCCCATGCGGCGGCAGGCCTCCGTGGCCAGAGCCACATCCACGCCGGCAGCCTGACCGTTTTCGTCCAGATAGTTATAAGGGCGGTAATCGTCGCTGCCGATCACCAGCTCGGGGAGATCCCCGGACGGCTGCTGCTGAGCGCCGCAGGCGGCGGGCAGCAGGGCCAGCATCAGCGCGGTCAGCGCGATGAGATATTTCCTGATGTTCACTGCTCCGGCGCCTCCTTGCTGTCGGGATCTGTGTCGGCATCGCCGCTGCGGCGGGACAGCAGGCGGGCGATGGCCAGCTCCAGTGCCTGTACGCTGACGGGTTTGGCGATGTGGCCGTCCATGCCGGCCTCCAGCGCCGCCTGGCGGTCCTCTGCAAAGGCGTTGGCCGTCACGGCCAGAATGGGGATATGGGACAGCTGGGGGTCCGGCAGGGCGCGGATGCACCGCGTGGCCTCGTAGCCGTCCATTCTGGGCATCTGCACGTCCATGAGGATCAGGTCATAGTGACCCGGGGCGGACCGGCGGACCTTTTCCACGGCTGCGTCGCCATCGTCCGCCTCCTCCACCAGAAAACCGGCATCGCTGAGGATCTCGCGGGAGATCTCACGGTTCAGGGTGTTGTCCTCCACCAGCAGGACGCGGCGGCCCGCAGCGTGGAGCCGCTCCCCGCTCTCCGGCAGCTCCGGCGCCGCATCGGCGGCAGTGCCGGTACGGAGGGTGTAGGTGCAGACGAACTCGGAGCCTTTGCCCGGCTCGCTGCGGCAGGTGATGGCACCGCCCAGCTCCTCCACCAGACGCTTGGTGATGGCGAGACCCAGACCGGACCCCTCGATGCCGGAGACGACGCTGTTGTTCTCCCGCTCAAAGGCGTCGAAGACGCGGCGGCGGAACTCCTCGCTCATGCCGATGCCGTTGTCCTTTACGGTAAAGCGGTAGTCCGCGGTGCCGCTGCCGCGGCCGGTCTGGCTGACAGTGTAGGTGATGTGGCCGCCGGCGGGAGTGTACTTGATGGCGTTGCCGATGAGGTTCAGCTCGATCTGGTTCATCTTCAGGGCGTCAAAGTACGCCACGGGGTCCTGGACGTCGCAGACGACATCCAGCGTCAGCTGCTTTTTTTGCAGGTCCGCCTGAAACACGTATTTCACATTTTTCAGCATGGCGGGGATGTCGTGAGCCCTGATGTCCAGCGTCATCTTGCCGCTTTCGATGTAGGCCAGATCCAGCACGCTGTTGATAAGGCGCAGCAGATACTGGCCGGAGAGGTTGATCTTCTGCAGGCAGTCCGCCACGCGGGCGGGGTCGTTGACGTATTTTTCCGCCAGAGAGGAAAAGCCCATGATGGCGTTCATGGGGGTGCGGATGTCGTGGGACATGTTAAAGAGGAAGGTGCTCTTGGCGCGGTTGGCGCTTTCGGCGGCCTCCTTGGCCTGCCGGAGCTCCGCGGTGCGGCGCATATCATCATCGATGCAGCGGGTCATGGAGATGGAGTACACATCGCCGGTGACGTTTTCCATCAGGATATTCCGGGTCTCCATCCAATGAACCTGACCATCATCGCCGGTCTGGCGCACCTGCACATGGAGCAGGCGCTGGCCCCGCCGGTAGGCGTCCAGCTGGGCATCGCGGTTCATGAGGGCATGCAGCTTTTCGAAATCCTCGGGATAGGGCATGGTGGGCTTCAGGGAGTCCATCATCTCCTCCATGGTGAAGCTCTGGAACAGGCCCTCGTTGACGACGCTGTGGTTATAGACGGTGAAAGCCTCGTTTTTCGTCAGGTTCTCCTCCAGAATGAAGGGGTAGACGGTGCTGGCGGCGGAGACGATCAGGTCCATGCTGGTACGGGTGCGGATGCGCTCGTGAGTCAGCTCCGTGATGTTGCGGATGCCGGACAGCAGGCGGGGCTTCCCGGGATCGCTGCGGTCCAGGATGAACTTGCTTTGCAGATGCTGGAGCTCGCCGCCGATGATGGCGTCATATTCGATATAAAGCTCCCGCTGGCGCTCCAGCAGGGGCAGCAGCGTGTCCAGCCGGGCGGTGCGGAGGAACCGGTCACGGTCCTGAGGGCAGACGAACTGCCGGGCGAACTTCTGCATGCCGTGGGTATAGTCGGCGTCGCCGCCGGTCCAGTCCTCCAGACCGCAGCTCTCCCGCAGGCGGAATAGTTCCTTTTGCTGGGTGTTCAGATCCACGCTGATCAGGCAGAGGTAGTCGTCGGCCACGCTTTGCAGCAGGGAGGTCATGCGGTCGCGGGAGCGCTGGGCCTGAGCGGCGGATACCTGCTGGCGGGTGAAATAGAGCAGCTGGGCTCCGATCAGCATCAGGATCACGACCAGTACCAGCATGGTGAGGTGCTGGTCCCTGTTGATCTCCGCCAGCATCTGGGCCGCCACCTGGGAGGGGAACAGCTGCAGGAGGGACCAGCCGGTGCCGGACACAGGCTGGATGCCGCCCTCGGACGCGCCGCCGCTGCCCACGAAGGAGAAGGTCATGGCCGTCTGATCGACGGCAGCCTCCAGCACGTCGCGGGCCTGGGACACCTGGAAATGGGAGAGAGCGGCGTCCAGATCCTCCATGTAGGCAAGGTTCGCGCGGTACTGGCCCAGAGAGCGGCCATTGGCGTCCACCAGCATGGTGAAGGCGGGGCAGCCGTAAAGCTCCGTCTCCAGCACGGCGGAGACAGTCTCCTCATCCAGAAGGCCGAGCAGCACGCCGATGACCTCATCGCCCAGCTGCACCGGCGCGTAAAAGCCGATGAACCTGGCACTGTTGAAGCGGGACGCGGAGACGGAGATGATGCCGCTGCCGCCGCGGATGCCGTCCATATAATAGACGCGGTCCGCCACCAGCGCCGTTTCCCCGTCGCTGGTATAGCTGACGCCATCGGCATCGATAAAGCGGATGCGGTCAAAGCCGGAGGCGCGTTCCAGCTGGGCCAGATGGGTCATGTCCGCGCCGTCCTCCCCCAGCGCCTCACCGTACAGGCAGGCGGCGGAGGTGATGGCGGACAGCTTGTCCTGAAACACATCGCCCGCGTGCTGGGCCGTCCGGCCGCTGAGCACGCCAATGTAGATATCCAGCCGTTCCATCTGGCGCGTGTAGGTCCGGTGTGCCGCAGCGAGCAGCAGCACCATCACGGCAGCGAGCAGCAGGACGATATTAACCGCCATGTGCTTGACAAGGCGGAGGTGATTTTTCTTCATGGAACGATCCTCTTTATACCGGTGCGTCATGCCTCCAGCTGCGACAGGGTCTCTGTGACCAGCGCGTACTCCCGCGCCACGGCATCGTGCAGCGCACGGACGTTGTCCGGCATCACCGCGCTGCCCCGCAGGGCCTCGGTCATGGCGGCGCAGGCTTCGGCCAGACGGACAAGGCTCAGGTTCAGGGCGATGCCCTTCAGGGTATGGACGGCGCGGAAGGCTTCCTCGGCGCTGCCGCTGTCCACAGCCGCCGTCAGGCGGGCCATGTTGTCATCGCGGGGCAGCATCCGCAGGAACCGGCCGATAAAGGCGTCGTTCTGCAGGCGGGCGGAGGCATCCTCGTAGCTTCCGCCTACGGCGGCGTAGAATTCAGTCAGTGTCATGGGTATTCTCTCCTTATTCCGTACAATATGGTTTATTCCTCATACACGACGGCGCAGTTTTTGGTGCGCTTGGCGCGGTACAGAGCCAGATCGGCCTTGCCCACCAGCTCGGAGACGCGGGCGGAGCCGTATGCGCCGCCGATGCTCAGGGACAGGTGCAGATCCGGATACTCCGGTATCGTCAGGGCGGCCACGGCACGGCAGATGTCCTCCAGCTTCCGCGCCAGCACATGGGCGGGCAGGCCGTGGAACAGCAGGAAGAACTCGTCGCCGCCGTAGCGCACCAGTTCGTCCCCGCTGCGCAGCATGGAGCGCATGGTCTGGGCCGCGTGGAACAGCGCGGCGTCGCCGGCGGGGTGGCCGAAGCGGTCGTTGATCTCCTTGAAGTTGTCCAGATCGATCATGGCCAAGGCGTACTCGCCGGTGAGGCTGCGCAGGCGCTCGTCGTAATAGCGGCGGTTGAAGACCTGGGTGGCGGAGTCGGTATACACCTGACGGTTGCGGACCAGCAGCTGGTTCAAAATATTCTCCTCGCCGCTGCCGACCATATCGTCAGAGTGGATGGGGTTGACGCATTCCAGTGAGTAGGGGATGCCGTCCACCTCTACGCAGACGGCGATGACATAGAAAACGTCGCTGCCGATGGTCTCCACCTTGCTCTGGGTGGTGCGGGTACGCACCGCGTCCTGTGAGATACAGTGCTCACAGCGCCGGTTCTTGCCCCAGATGGCATAGCAGTGATCGGTCTTATCCACAGAGTGGCCGTGGGCGTCGGAAGTCACCTGCATACAGATACCAGGGTCTACCAGCCGCACGGTCTGGAACATGGCGCGGTAGCTCTGCAGCACAGGGCCCAGCTGCTCCGCCGTGACGCGAAGCACGTCGTCCCGCCCCATGGTGACGGGCAGCAGGAGCTGGCGGTCCGCCAAATGGCCGACGGCGCGGTCATAGCGCTCCAGCCGCTCACAGTTGTCATCCATGTCGATGACTCTGCCGAACAGGGCGGAACAGCGGCCGTGCTCTGCGGCGGACCGCAGCACCAAAATGGCCAGCTGGCAGCGCCGGGGCTGTCCGTTCAGCACCAGCTGGGCCGCCATCTCCAGATACGCCTCCTCCATGGAGAGGTCCGCCAGGCGGCGGCGGACGGCATCCACCGTCTCCGCCCCTACCCGCGCCAGAAAATCCGGATCGTCCAGGGGCTCCACGATCATGGACGGCAGGCCCGTCTGCTCTGTGGCGCCGCGGGACAGGCGCAGGGAGGAGGGGTGGGGCGTGTATTCAAACCAGATCTCCCCGCTGAGAGCGGAGAGGAAATCCTGCTTGGCGTAGGCGTCCTCCAGCTGCCGGGTCATGCGGGCGGCGGCCAGATCCTGCCCGCGGTACAGCTTCTCCACCGTGCGGCGGGGGGAGCGGCGACCGGCGGCCTTGCGGTCCACGCCGCGTCTGGCGGCCTCGCCGACCTCATCCAGACAGGACAGCAGCAGGGGATTGAACGAGCCGCAGTCCCCGTTATGGAGCATGGCCATTGCCTGCTCGTGGGTGTAGGGCGTCTTGCAGCTGCGCTGGTGTACCAGCACATCGTAGGCATCGGCCAGAGAGACGATCTGAGCGGCCAGAGGGATCTTGTCGCCCTTCAGACCATCGGGATAGCCCTCGCCGTTCCAGCGCTCGTGGTGCCAGCGGCAGATCTCCATGGCGTATTTGGTCAGCTTCTCCCCCTGATAGACGGGGAGCTCCGCGATGAGCTGAGCACCGATGACGGTGTGGCGCTTGACGATCTCGTATTCCTCCGGCGTCAGACGGTCCGGCTTCTCCAGCAGCTCACGGGGGATCATGAGCTTGCCGATGTCGTGGAGGCTGGCGGCCATGCAGACCGTTTCCACATCGGCGGGGTCCAGCGGGTGTACATCCTCCCGCGCCAGCAGGCAGCGCAGCAGCAGACCCGTCAGGCAGCTGACGCCGGCCATGTGGCGTCCGCCGCCGCCGCAGCGGTGCTCCACGGCGGAGCTGAGGATGGACACCATCTCCTCCGTGTTCTTCTCGTGGCGGTAAGAGTAAGTGGACACGATGTCCATGAGCTGCTGCTTCTTGGTGTGCAGCAGGATGGCATTGATGATGCGGCGGCGGATGATGCCTGTGGCAAAGGGGCGGTTGATGTAGTCCGACGCGCCCAGCTCAAAGGCGCGGTCGATATACGCGCTGCCCGTCTCCGCCGAGATCATGATGGTGGGGACCGACTCGGTCCAGCCGCGGCGCTGCATCTCCTCCAGCACCTGAAAGCCGTCCATCTCCGGCATGACGATGTCCAGCAGCAGGGCCGCGATCTCACCCTCGTACATTTCCAGTGCGGAGATGGTCTCATGGCCGTCCACAGCCTCGATGATCTGGAAATCGTGATCCAGCATATTGGCCAGCATGGCACGGTTCATCTCAGAATCATCTGCGATCAGCAGTTTCCTGCGATTCATGCGATAACGCCCTCCCTTTCACCGGATGCCGTACCCTCCATGGCGCATCCGGCGCCTTTTTTTTGCGGCCGCACCCGCGGCGCGGCTCCCGAGGCATATAAAAAATCACCCTGTATTATACCGCACGGCGAAACGAATGGCTACCGTTTATCCATGAAATATTAAGCGAATATTCGCCTGCGTGCAGGCTTCTGCTTGAAATAACTGGAAGAAACAGGAAAGAAGCCGCCGCACCGGCGGAGAAAGACGCTGCGGCGCCGGCACCGGGGAGAACGGTCAGATTTGGGGGAGTTTGGTTGAAAGTTTGGTTATTCATAAAGTAAAGTTTGCTGGGCAAACGGAAGAAAATGGATTATAATAAACCGGTACAATGGAGCAGATAGGATGAGGGAAATGGAACAAAAAGGAAATGTCACATATCCGCGGCCCCAAATGGAGCTGGTATGCGTTCTGGACGAGGCGGAGCAGGCGGGGCATATGCTGGAGACCATCGTGGCGGAATTCACGGAGCACCCGTTTTCCATGCCTGCGCTGTGGGCCTGCCGGGACCACTTTTACCGGCTGGACGCGGCGGCGCGCAGGAGCCATCCGGCGCTGCCGGCCGTCTTTGCCCTGTTGGCGGCCATGGCGGGAGATCTGGATCTGGCCAGGGAGTATGTGAGCCTGCTGGGCACGACGCCCAGGCACTGGCGGGTGCAGGAGCTTCGGGAGAAGGATTATTACCGCATCTGCACGGAGCTGGTCATGCCGTACATCAGCGACAGCATGTTCCTGCGCATCGTGTTTTTCCTGGTGAAAACGGGCATGGTGCCGGTGAGGTCGCTGACGCTGTCCGCCTGCCGCCCCAGCATCATCAACGGGTTTCGGGATTTTACGCGGTTCGGCCCGTATCTGGAGCGGCATAAGGACGCCATTACCCAGATGATCCACCAGCTGTACGGCAGCGTGGGGAAGAACGTCTATGAGATCATGCTGGCGGAGTGGTACTACCAGAACAACGACTGCTTCAACGCGCTGATCCTGGCGACGGGGACCATCCCGCTTATCGAGAGGGAGAGCGATATGCGCTGCCTGTTCGTGGCGCTGGCGCTGCAGATGCGCATCCTGCTGATGAACGGGCAGGCGCGGACGGCCAAGCCTCTGGGGGAGAAGATCAGAGACCGCATCCAGGAGACGGGGCGGGAGGAGCTGACGGCTAGCCTGAACGCGCTGGAATGTCTGGCGGCCTGCTACGACGGACAGCAGGAGGCGGTGACCCAGTGGCTGGAAAACACTGCCCCCGATGAGAATCGGGACATCTATATGATGGACATGTTTGCCTGGCTCACCAAGGTGCGCTGCTATTTGCAGGTGGGGAAAAACATGGCCGCCTACGTGCTGGTCAGGCAGCTTATCACCCTGCTGGAGCCGGGGAAGCGGCACATGGACCTGTGCGAGTGTCACATGCTGCTGGCCGCCGTGTACTACAAATCGGGGGAGAAGGACCGCATGTGCCGGGAGCTGGAGACGGCGCTGGCGCTGGCGAAAAAATACCGGTACATACGGCTGCTGGCGGACGAGGGCGCCTGCATGGTGCAGATGCTGTTCATCTACCAGCGGGAGCGGGGCGCGGACGAATTTACCGACCGGATCATGGAGCTGGCGGGCGGCGTGAGCCGGTACTTTCCCAATTATCTGAAGTCTCCGGCGGAGTACTACGAGACGCTGACCGAGACGGAGAAAAAGGTGCTGCGCCTGATGGCGCTGGGCATGAGCAATGACGAGATCGCGGAGCGGATGGACCGGAAGGCGGGGACCATCAAGTTCCACAGCAACAGCATTTTCAGAAAGCTTCGGGTGTCAAACCGGCAGCAGGCGGTGAACCGCGGAAGAGGCATCGGCCTGCTGTGACATACGGCAGCCGTGAAAAAACAGAACGGAGGTTATGCACATGATCAAAAAAGGAGTATCCCTGCTGATGGCTCTGGCTCTGTGCCTGACGCTGCTGCCCGCATCGGCGCTGGCGGCGGAGGCGCAGGGGCAGGCCGGTCAGGAGCAGACGGTCCTGACGCAGGGAAACGACGGGCAGACGCAGGCACCCGGTCAGGATGGTGCGGGCGAGGACGATAAAACGTCCGACGAAGCACCTGACAAAGCACCTGACAAAGCGCCTGACAAAGCGCCTGACGAGGAGCCTGACGAGGAGCCTGACGAGGCGGTTTCGGCTGTACAGGCGCTGATCGACGCGCTGCCGGCGGCGGAGGACATCTCGGACGCCAACGCGGACGAGGTATCCGGCCAGCTGGACGCCATCGACGAGGCGAAGCAGGCCCTGACGGAGGAGCAGGCGGCCCGGCTGGACCTGACCGGATACGATGCGGCGGCTGCCGCGGTGCTGGCGCTGGCAGGGGAGCCTGATGCCAGCGAGCCTGCGCTGCTGGCCGCCATCGCCGGCACGCAGCCCGGCGGCAGCGGCACGGCGAAGGACCCCTATCAGATCACCTGCGCGGCGGAGCTCATCTGGCTGCGGGACGCGGTGAACGCCGGTGAGGCGAGTACCTGCGCGGAGCTGCGGCAGGACGTGGAGTATGTGGATGAGGTCTGGACGTCCATCGGCACCAGCGAGCACCCGTATACCGGCACCTTCAACGGCAACGGCCACACGATCCGTGTGTGGCTGGATGGCTGGGGACAGGCCCTGTTCGGCTATGTCGGCGCGGGCGCGAAGCTGACGGATATCGCCGTGACGAAGCGCCAGAGCGAGAATTATTCCCTCAACGCCAGCGCTCCCCTGGCGCGCAGCAACGCCGGCACCATCACCCGCTGCCGGTACAGCGGCAGTATGACGGCCAAGGGCAGCCTGGGCGGTCTGGTCTATACCAACAGCGGCACCATCGAGGCCTGCTATGTGTACGCGGGCCAACTGAACGGCGGCAGCCGCATCGAGATGGACAACGGCGGCCGGGCGGGCGGCATCGCCTATGAGAACACGGGCACCATCGCCAACAGCTATTTCTACGGAGACATGGTGCAGGCCCAGTCCAACGGCACGGTACGCGACATCATCGGCTGGGGCGCCATCGCCTATGAGAGTCTGGCGGCAAGATCATAAATTGCTACTACGGCGCAGACAGCGACGACGGCTACGGCGGCAAGACGGAGGATCAGTTCCGCGGCGGCGAGGTCGCGTATCTCCTGAACGGCGGCACGGCCCGGGACGACTGGCGGCAGAACTGCTACGCCGGTGACAACAGCGACGCGACCCCCGTGCTGGACCGGAGCCATGCCCAGGTCCGGAAGACCGGCAGCAGCTATGTCAGCCTGTATCCCCACGTCCACTGCATCTGCGGCGGCGCCGCCACATCCGGCGGCCATCCGCAGCACAGCGACGTGACCTACACCGCGTGGACGAACGACGAGGCGGCCAGCCAGTACGGCGACAGCAGCCATACCGCGGCCAACTCCCTGCCCAAGGATCCGGGCTATTACTATCTGACGACCAGCGTGACGCTGGCCGACAGCGACACATGGCGTCCCGCGGACGGCACGGTGCTCTGCCTGAACGGCCGGACTGTCAGGGAGTTTGCTTTCAATAAGCCCGACTTTGACGCCATTACCGTTGACAGCGGCGTGACCTTCTCCCTGACGGAGTGCGCCTCTATCCAGGGGTACATCTATTGCGCCGGCAGCAGAGGGGTCCACACCGTGAACAACAGCGGTACGTTCAACATGTACAACGGACGGCTGCGGGACACCACCAGCACGGCCGATGGCGCGGCGGTCTACAACAACGGTACATTCAATATGTACGGCGGCACCATCAGCAACAACAGTACCAGCGCCCTGGGCGGCGGCGTGTATAACGCCGGTGTGTGCAGCCTCTACGGAGGCCTCATCACCAACAACGGCAGCGGAGGCGGTGTGTATAACAACGGCACGCTGACCGTGGGCGGCACCGCGACGGTCACGGGCGGCAGCCCCAACGTCTATCTGGCGGCCGGAACGACCATCACGCTGAACAGCGCGCTGGACGAAAGCGCCCGCATCGGCATCACGGCGGAAAAGCAGAGCAGTCTCACCGATACGGCGGCGTCCATCATTGTGGTCAAGGGCGGCGCGGCATCGCTGGTATGCTTCTTCCCCGATGATGACGGCACCTATGACCTGTCCTTCAACGATGACGACGACGTCCTCCTGCACCTGATCCGCGACCACACCCACTGCGCCTGCGGCCACAAGGGGAAGTACGCCAAAAGCATCGGCGATCACACCGAGCACGTGGACCGCGAGTTCGTGGCGTGGACAGATGAGCTGGTGAAGGAGCAGTACGGCAGCGGCACCACATACAAGGCGGCGGATACCCTGCCCAAGGCGGCGGGTTACTACTACCTGACAAGCGACGTGGATCTGGGTGCATACCCATGGGCGCCGAAGGACGGCACCATCCTCTGCCTGAACGGGCACAAGATCACCGGCAGCTGGTCTACGGCGGTGCGGATCGATTCCAATGCCCATATCGTCCTGACCGACTGCCGGGCCAGCGGCTCCATCAGAAACACCAACACCAGCGGTGCGGCGCTGAAATCCTCGGGTTCCAGCATCTCCCGGAACGGCACCGCCGATATCTTCCGCATTTCCCTTTCCGGTACCAGCGTGGGTGTCGAGAACTACACCAGCAATACCGTCAACCTGTATAACAGCACTGTTTCCGGCACCAGGTCCGCCATCTACAACACCGGTACGGTGAACATCGCCGGTACGGTCAAGGCCGCCAGCGATGCCGTCGACAGCGGACGTTACTGCGTGAACAATCTCGGTACGCTGAATGTTGACGGTACGCTGACGGCGGATGGCGGCAACATAGGCGTGGCCAACAGGAAGGAAAGTAACGGCTCGCGGAGCGGCACCATCACTGTCGACGGTACGCTCACCAGCACCGGCGACAACACCGGTCTGAGCAACCTCGGTACGCTGACAGTTACCGGTACGCTGACGGCCACCGGCAAAGGCACCGCTACCCTGGCCAGCGGCAAGCAGACCGACGGCCTGGATAACAGCAACAACGGTACGGTCACGATCAACGGCACGCTCACCGCCTCCGGCGGCCAGTTCAGCGTGTACAACTACGGCACGCTGAATCTGAGCGGCACGGTCAATGCCACCAAGAATGTGTTCCTCGGCACGGGCAGGACCATCACCGTGGTGGGCGAGCTGGACGACGCTACCAGCATCCCCATCCAGACCGCGGCTACGCCTGAAGCCGGCAGCCCCGTGACCATCGCCACCACGGAAAATGCCGACTGGATCAAGGAGGGCAGCTTTGTCAGCTGGACCCCCGGCAAGTACGCCGTCAGCCGCATCAACGAGGGCAAGACCGTGGTGCTGCGGGGCCATGAGCACGACTGGAGCTATACGCTGGGCAGCGACGGCACGGCCATCAGCGCCGAGTGCGGCAATGCGGACGGGCTCTGCGGCAATCCCAACGGCGGCAGCGTCACCATTGCGCCGCCCAGCGGCGGACTGATCTATGACGGCAGCGCCAAGGCGGCCAGGCTGACCAAGACCGGGTGGACGGCGGCGGACGTGGGCGAGATCACCTATCAGAAGGACGGCAGCGCCCTGTCCGCAGCGCCCGTTGATGCGGGCACCTACACCGCCGGCATCACCGTGGGCGGCCAGACCGCCAGCGTGACCTATACCATCCGGCAGGCTGTCCCGCAGGCAGGGGACTTCGCCTTCTCCCCTCCCGATACGCTGACCTATGACGGCAGCGCCAGAACGGCGGCGGTGGCGGCCAGGGCCGGTGTTGCGGGCATGGGCGGCGTCACGGTGAAGTACTATCGGAACGGCGTCAAGGTGGAGCAGCCCGCCGATGTGGGCACGTACAACGTCAGGATCGACGTGGCGGAGGGCAAGAACTACGATGCCGCCGCAGACCTGACGGACGACAGCTGGACGTTCACCATCCACAGGGCGGCCTATGGCGACAGAACGAAGAACGGTTCCGCCATGTACGACAACAACGGCACCGTGGACCTGAGCAGCCTGATCGCGGAGGGCGGCACGGCGGTGCTGGGCAGCGTGACAGATGATGCCGGTGTGCTGGCCGGTACGTGCTCGGTCAGCGAAGGTATCCTGCGCTTCGGCTTTGCGGACGATGCGTCCAAGGTGGGCAAGACCGCCAAGGTGAAGGTAAACGTCACCGGAGCCGACAACTATGAGGACTACACCATCACCGTTACCCTGATGGTGGAGGCCAAGCTGACGCCCAGTCCGGAGGGCGCGCTGACGCTGAGTCCCGCCGAGATCACCTACGGCGAGAAGCTGGGCGCCATCGCCATCAGCGGCACGATGCAGGCGGACGGCAGGACCGTTGCGGGCACGTTCACCTGGCAGGAGCCCGACACGGTGCTGGATGCGGGTACGCATGCAGGCGCTGCGTGGAAGTTCACACCGGATGACACCAAGACCTATGAGGCGGTCACGGGTACTGTGGCCGTTCAGGTCAACAGGGCCGCGCAGAGCGCCGCCGTCAGCATGGCGGACTACACCTACAACGATGCGCCCAGCGCGCCCAGCCTGACATATCAGGTGGGCGATGGCAGCGCGGTCTACTACTACGGCACCGAAAATGCCGCCAGCGGCGGCACGAAGTGGGAGGATGTGCAGCCCACCACGCTGGATGCCGGTACCTACTACATGTACGCGGTCATCGGCGAGACGGATAACTACAGGGAATTCACCACGGCGGCTGTGCAGTTTGTGGTGGAGAAGGCAACGCCGGACTATACGAAGCCCTCCGGCCTGACGGCGAAGTACGGGCAGAGGCTGGGCGACATCCAGCTGGTGAATCCCGAGGGCAATCTGGCCGGTACATGGAGCTGGCAGGCACCGGAGACGGTGCTGGAGCAGCTGGGCACCCAGAGCTTCGACGCCGACTTCAGACCCGACAGCGACAACTATAAGGGAGTGGTCGACGCCGCCATCGATGTGACCGTGGGCCCGGCGGACGGTCGGAATCTGAAGACTGTGGAACTGGTGCAGAAGTACACGGACACCGAGGAACACACCTACGCGCCGGACTGGTCCGCGCTTCCCAAGGGACAGCAGTGGACGTTCGACAGCGATGCCGGCGAGGTGCTGCCCAGGCATGACTTTGCGGCGGACGGCAGTCTCCTGACCTACGCGATCCCCGAGGGGAAGGCGCTGGGCGACCAGATCACCATCACCCTCAAGGCATCCTGTGCCAACTATGAGGACTTCACCATCACGCTGCACATCCTCCTGCGGGAGAAGGATGATCAGGCGGCGCTGTGCGTTACCGGTGGCACCACCGTGGTCTACGGTGAGAAGCTGCAGCTGGGCAGCAGCGGCGGCTCCGGCACCGGCAAAGTGGCCTACGCCGTGACCAACGGCACCGGCGAAGCCGTCATCGACCCCGATACGGGCGTTCTCACGCCGGTGAAGGTGGGCATCGTCACCGTGTCGGTCACCAAGGCGGAGGACAAGGACTACAAGGAGGCTGTCAGTGATGCGGTGATCGTTACCATCACCAAGGCCAGACCCACCGGTCAGCCCAACTACACCAAGATCATCACCCGCGGCAAGACGCTGGATGACGCGGCGCTGACGCTGGCCGACAGCACCATCTCCCCTGCGGACGGTGTGCTGGAATGGGTGGACGATGCGGGGAACGTGCTGCCGGGCAGCACCCGCGTGAAGGCCAACACGGCCTACAAGTGGCGCTTTACCCCTGCGGACGGCAACTACACCACCCTCAGCGGTGAGATCGAGCTGTATTACAAGCCCAACGGCGGCAACCAGTACGGCACCGATCACACCATCAGGGCGTCCGCCGGCGCCAACGGGATCATCTCCCCCGCCGGCTGGACCTCCGTCGGCGAGGGTGGGGAGCAGACCTTTACCATCACGCCGGATGCGGGCTACGCCGTGGCCAAGGTGCTGGTGGACGGCAGGAGCGTGGGCGCTGTGTCATCCTACACCTTCCGGAATGTCACGCAGGACCACACCATAGAGGCTGTCTTTATGAAGGCCAACGGCAATCCCCAGACCGGCGTGACCGTGACGCGGAGCACCATTGGCTGCGGGAGATAACGCCATGAGAAAGTTTACGCGCACCCTCTCCTGCGCTCTCATCGCCGCGCTGCTGCTGACCGTGGCGGCCACGGCCGCCGCCTGCGGCAAAAAGGCGGAGTACCCCACCGTTTCGGAGGTGACGGAGCCCCAGACAGTCGGCGAGGTCATCCCCGCTGTGGACCGGCAGGAGCAGTTGGCCGCCGCCAAAAAAGCAAATCCCGACACCGCGGCGTGGCTGTATATGCCCGGCGTGGAGGTGAACGATGCCGTGATGCAGGCGGCGGACAACGGGTACTACCTGCAGAAGGACGAGAACGGGAATTTCAGCGAGTGGGGCTGCTACTACGCCCATTGTGACGACCATCTGGGCAGCCGGAGCGCGCTGGATAAGAACACCGTGATCTTCGGCCACTCCGCCACCAACTGCGACCCGGACGGTCCGAAATTCACCAAGCTCCACCGGTACATGGATGCGGACTTCGTGCAGGAGAACCCCTACATCTACCTCTCCGTGGAGGGTGACGACATGGTGTTCCAGATCACGGCCTGCTTCATCACGGACACCAGCTTCGACTATATTTCTCCGGACCTCGCGGGTGAGGAACTCACCGGCTTCCTCCGGCAGGTGGAGGAGAAGAACTGGCTGGCGTTTGACGGCGTGACCTTCGGCGAGGAGGATACCATTCTGACGCTGTCCACCTGCTGCCGGAAGTACGACATGGAGAATACCGGCGACCAGCGGTTGGTGGTCATGGCGAAGCTGCTGCCGGAGGGCGCAGCGGCGCAGGACTTCACTGTGCGCCTGGCCTCCGAGCCGGCGATGCCCTGAGAAAGGCGCAGCAGGAAACAGGAAAGGCAGGCACCCAATGGGTGCCTGCCTTTTGTGCTGTGTGCAGGCAAGTCCTCGAAAGAAAAGGGGTACATGCAGCAAGGCGCAGCCCCTTTCGCCTGCCCAAAAGCTGGTCGATCTCCCTTGCCCCGAAGCTGCCGCAGCTTACAGCGAGACGGACATTTACTTTTCCTTGTGCAGCATCCGCCACAGAGTAGAGCGGCTCACGCCAAGTTGGACCGCCGCCTGACTTTGATTGCCGTGGACTCGGCGCAGGGCGATCTCTACCAGTTCACGGGTCATCTCCTCCAGAGTACGATTTGTGTCAAACGCCGGGGCCTCGGACATGGGCTGAGGAGACTCTAACAGCAATTGCTGGCGGACACTTTCGGCGGAAATATAGGACCGTTCCGCTGTCAGCGTCAGTTGTCGTATGACTCGTTTCAGCTGGTCCATATTTCCGGGCCACGGATAGCTTTGCAGAAGCTCCATCGCCTCCGGCACAAAACCGATGACTTGATGGGCGCTTTCGGCATTAAACTCGTTGAGGTACAGACTGCACAGGGCAGGGATCTCAAAGACGCGTTCCCGCAGAGGAGGCATCCGCAGCGTCAGACAGGAGCACTGCTGGCGCAGGACCCGACAGATGGGACAGTCCTCCGCCTGAGGAGTGTCTGTGACGACCGAAAACAGAAAACGATTGTTTCTTCCCGATAGGATATGCCGAGCCAGAGAATCCGCCTGCTCCCCGGTGAGACAGTTGCTGTTCTTAAAATAGAAGGTGCAGCCGGTATCGTATAGCGGGGAGTCCGTTCGCGTGACAAAGCTCTGCCAGAATCTGCTGTCCGCCCGGTCGCAATCCACCACGCAAAGAGGGTGGTCACGATGAAGCCCGTTGGTATATAGAACGTTGGCGGCCCGATCCTTGTGCGTGCTGATCTCGCCAAGGATCAGCACAGGAGAATGGGAAGCCGCATAGCGCTGGAGATTTTGGTGAAGGGCGGAGTTGATGTACTTCTTGAAATACTGCGGCGAAATATCTTCGCAGCTGAAAAAGCTCACGACATCGCTGCGGGTCATGTCTTCCGGCAGAGGCTCGGCCTGCAGAAAGAAATAGGGGGAACCCTCCAGAAATACTCGCTGACAGGAAATCTTCCACGGCTGTTCCTGAATTCGCCGGATCTGCACACCGCCCTCTGCGGCGTCCGCATGTGCGGCGATTTTCTGCATCATTTTGCGCAGCCGGGGCTTTCGGGCAAGAGAGGGGCTTTCCCAAAATACCGTTTGATCCTCCTGCAGAACAGCCAGTTCCCATTGGTGCTGACGGGCTTGACGCTCCAGCAGTGCGTCCCGGACACGGACGGCGGTCATCAGCTGATGCAGCTGCAGCGCCTGACGGATCGAGTTTTCCAGACTTTCTACGCCGGAGGTGATCAGAATAGCGTCCAGCGAATGCTGCCTGGCATACTGCGTCGTCACCATATCTCCTATGATCAGGGTGACGTCCCGCTGAATTAGCTCATCTACCGTCTTTTCCAGCGTATCTCCCTGCGCGATCGGGTAAATTGGCACATCATATTGCAGCACGCTGCACAGAAGTGTCGCCATGCGGGCAATGTTGGGATAGGCGACCAGAGCATAACGGCCGGTGTAGTTTTCCGCCAGCTTTAAGGCGGACAGCACATCATAGCTGGATAGCTGGATCTCCACCACCGGGATGGAAACAACGGACCGCAGCACCTCCGCTGTGCCGCCGCGGGAGATGACGATATCAAACTCCTCCTCGTCGATCTCCTGCACCAGCCGCGCTCCCTCACCGAGGTCGCCGACCATCACTGTCAGACGGACCTCCGGCCTGTCCTTGCAGATAAGCAGCAGAATATTCTTCATGCTTTCATAGGGCGCTATGACCAGAATCCTGCACGGGATCATGCGATTCACCACCTGTCTTATTTTGAAACACATTTTTCATATTACAGGTTTTATTTTACATCAATTATAAAAGTGTTGCAATATGAAACTTACTTTTTTGGTTTTACCATTGATTTGATAAAATCTCTATGATAAAAAAGGGACAGAAAGTAAAAAAATACGGGGCGCAGACCCCGAGGGAGGTACATATGGAGATCAGAGGTATCATTGCCGCCATGGCTACCGCCATGTATGAGGATGGCAGCATCAATGAGTCCGAAATCCGCAATCAGGTGAACCGGCATATTCGGGCCGGCGTTGACGGCATCTTCTGTCTGGGTACCAATGGAGAGTTCTATATCCTCAGTACGGAGGAGAAAAAGCGGGTCATGCGCATCTGCGTGGATGAGGCGCGGGGGCGGGTGCCTGTCTATGCGGGGACCGGCTGTGTGGGTACGCAGGACACCATTGACCTGTCGCTGGCGGCGCAGGAGATCGGCGTAGATGTGCTGTCCATTATCACCCCGTATTTCGCGGCGCTGAGCCAGGAGGAGCTGTACCGCCACTATGCGGATATTGCCGCCGCGGTGAAGCTGCCCATCGTGATGTACAACATCCCCATGCGCACCGGCTGTGCCATTGAGCCGGAGACGGTATCCCGGCTGGCGAAGGACTTTTCCAATATCCGGGGCGTGAAAGATTCCAGCGGAAAGTTTGAAAACATTCTGGCATACATACACGGCACAGATCCGGAGCACTTCTCCGTCCTTTCCGGCAACGATGCGCTGATCCTGAAAACGCTGCAGAATGGAGGTAAGGGCGGAATTACCGCAGTTGCCAATATTCTGCCGGAAATGATGGTGAGTATCTACCAGAATTGGAAGAAGGGCGACATGGCTGCCGCTGAAGCTGCCCAGCAGGGGATTCAGCCCATCCGTGACTGCTTCAAGTATGGCAACCCCAACTCTATCGTTAAGCGGGCAGCCAACCTGATCGGGCAGCCTCTGGGTCCGTGCCGCAAGCCCTTCGGAATGGTGAGCGAGGAGACAGACAACGCCATTCTGGATACCATTGACCGATACTATGCGGCCTACAAACGCTGACAAGGAGGTGCGGAGATATGATTAGTCTGAAGCTGCCTGCGTGTACCCACTTGGGGGAGGGCAGTGTGAAAGCTGTCCCGGAGATCATTCGCAGGGAGAACGCGAAAAAGGTTGTCGTGTTCACCGATCAGGGCGTGCGGCAGTCCGGCGTATGCGACGTGCTGCTGCGTGAACTGACAGATGTTTCCTATGAGGTGCTGGACGATATACCGCGGGAGCCCAGCTACTTGGACGTAGAGAAAATCGCCGGGCAGCTGGAGGCAGTGGCGTGCGACCTGATCGTGGCGATAGGCGGCGGCAGTGTAATGGACACAGCGAAGCTGTGTTCCATTCTCAAGGGCGCGCCCTATACCGTCCGAGATCTGCTGCAGGACCCCACGCAGGGACGCAAGCAGGTAAAGACGGTGTTCCTGCCCACCACCTGCGGCACCGGGTCGGAGGCCACCTGCAATGCCATTGTAGCCATCCCGGAGGAGAGTGTGAAAAAGGGCATCGTCAACGATGCCATGATCCCGGACTATGCGGTTTTGGATCCGCTGACGATCCGCCATTTGCCGAAAGCCATTGTAGCCGCCACCGGTGTAGACGCGCTGGCCCATGTGGTGGAGTGCTATACCTCGCTGAAGGCTACGGATTTCAGCAATATGTTTGCCCTGACCGGCGCCAAGCTGATTTTTGAAAATCTGGTACGCGCCTATGAGGATCCGGACGATATGGAAGCCAAGACAGCCATGATGCTGGGGGCGTTTTACGGAGGCGTGGCCATTACAGCCAGCGGTACCACTGCCGTACATGCGCTGAGCTATCCTCTGGGCGGCAAATTCCATATTGCCCACGGCGTATCCAATGCGATCCTGTTTGCGCCGGTGATGCGCTGCAACCGTCCCGCCTGCGAAAAGGAGCTGGCGCAGCTGTGCGACGCGGTGTATCCCGAATGCCATGGGCAGAGCGCCGAGGAAAAATCTCTGCGTGTCATTGCCGCCATCGAGGATATTATCCGCCGCACGGATATCCCCACGGATCTCAAGCCCTACGGCGTGCAGCCGTCCGACATTGATTTCCTGGTCACCTCCGGCAGCCAGCAGCGGCGCCTGCTGGACAACAATCGCAAGGAACTGACGCTGGAGGAGATCCGGGCTATTTATCAAAGCGTCCTGTAAGGGACGCAGAAGAATCACAAGGAGGCGTTAACCATATGAATCGTCCGATTTTGGGGATCACCATGGGAGATCCCGCCGGCTGCGGTCCGGAGATCACCGTCCGGGCCCTGTCCGATGCCGCGGTATACCAGCGGTGCCGGCCGTTGGTGATAGGCGATATCAAGTGCATCCGCGATGCGCTGCGGGTGACGAACCACTCGGAGCTGAAGCTCCATCAGGTGGACAGACCCAGTCAGGGGCTATATGAATTCGGTACCATAGATGTGCTGCATCTGGAGCTGGTGGACTGGGACAGATTTTCCTATGGCAAGGTGGATCCCATGTGTGGAAATGCCGCGTTTCAGTGCGTGAAAAAGGTCATTGAGCTGGCTATGGCGGGCGAGGTAGACGCTACCGTTACGAACGCGCTGAACAAGGAGGCCATGAATCTTGCCGGACACCATTTCAACGGGCATACCGAGATCTATGCCCATTACACTGGGACGGACAAGTACACCATGATGCTGGCACACGATGACCTGCGGGTGGTACACGTATCCACCCATGTATCCCTGCGGCAGGCCTGTGATCTGGTAAAAAAGGAGCGGGTGCTGGACGTCATCCGCATTGCCCACAAGGCATGTCTGGAGCTGGGTATCGAGGCGCCCAAGGTGGGCGTATGCGGCCTGAACCCCCACGCAGGTGAGGACGGTATGTTTGGACGGGAGGAGATCGAGGAGATCGCTCCTGCCATTGAACAGGCAAAGGCGGAGGGGATCCAGGCCCTGGGGCCCCTCCCGCCGGACACCGCCTTTTCCAAGGCGCTGGGCGGCTGGTATGACATCGTGGTCTGCATGTACCACGATCAGGGGCATATCCCTTTGAAGGTCGTGGGCTTTGTATACAACAAGGAACTGGGCCGCTGGGATGCGGTGGCAGGCGTGAATGTAACGTTGGGCCTGCCCATTATCAGAGCCAGCGTGGACCATGGGACCGCTTTTGGACACGCCGGAACCGGAGTTGCAAATGAACTGAGTCTTGTAAATGCCATGGATTACGCCATCCGTATGGCAAATGCCAAAAAAAACGTATCCGCCGTGAAGTGAGGGGCCTGTATGTATTTCATCATTGCCGATGATCTGACCGGCGCAACCGATACGGGAATTCAGTTCCAAAAGCGCGGTATTGCCACCACGGTGCTGGTGGAGCCGCCGAAGGAGGCGCTGCCCTGCCCGGGCGAGCGCACTGCATTGTCTGTCAATGCAAGCTCCCGGGAGCTGTGCCCGCAGGAGGCAAGGGACCGCACACAGGAAGTCATGCAGCGCGTGGTCCTGCGCGATCAGGATACATTGTTTAAGAAGGTGGACTCGCTTATGCGGGGAAATCCCGTGGAGGAGCTGGAGGCTGCGCTGGAGGCTGCCGGCCGCCGGATCGCGTTGGCGGCGCCCAGCTTCCCGAGGATGGGGCGCACCGTAGATGGCGGCGTGCTCCGTCTGCCGGATGGTTCTGCGAAAGACCTGCTGGCCCTGTTCAGGGAGCGCGCGCACATGGCGGTCTGCCACATCCCGCTGGCGCGCCTGCGGGCGGAAGGAGCCGGTCTGGCTGCCGACCTCGTCCGGAGGGAAGCACCGCTTCTGTGCCTGATCGATGCCGTGACAGAGGAGGATCTGTCGCTGGCGGCGGGGATCGGGCAGGCGCTGGATACGCCTCCCGTGTACTGCGGCAGTGCGGCGCTGGCAGAGGCGCTGCCGGTGAGAGGAGAGCAGCCCGATGTACCGTGTCGCCCGGCTGCCAGGCGTGTTTTGGTGGTCACCGGCTCCCAGAAGAAGGAGACGGCGGCACAGGTCCGGCGCCTGGAGGCTGTCTGTGGACTGCACAAGGTTTTGCTGGATTCAGCGCGCTTACTGCACGAGCCTGCTCCGGAGGAGATTTCCCGCGCTGCGCAGAGACTGACAGAGCTGCTGCGGCAGGAGGACGGTGCGATATTGGCCTTTGACAGCCTGTTTTGCAGCCAGACTGGATTTGCGGATGACGATGTCGCCGCACGGAAGGTGGGCAAGAGCCTGGCAGCCAAGCTGGGTGAGGTGCTGGGGCGTATCGATCACACGCTGTATGATGGATTGATCTTAGTTGGCGGTGACACCGCTGTGGCGGTGTGCCGCAGCTTGCAGACCACGCAGCTCCTGCTTTTAGAGGAGGTGCAGAGCGGGACCCCTGCCGGACTGTTGGCTGACGGTCCGCTCCAGGGGATACCGGTCGTCACAAAATCTGGTGCATTCGGGGATGACGATACCCTGCTGCACGCGTGGAAATATATCAGGAGAGAAGGCGAGTAAGGAGGAGATCACACAAGAATAGCAGTGCACACGTCCCAAAAATCAAAAGTCGCGTTACCCCAAACAACCATTCTAAAAGAAAGAAGGAATCACTATGGCAACCCTCGAAAGCAAAAAAGCCGCTACTCTGGGAAAGAGATCCATCATCGGCATGATCCTTGGCCTGGCACTGGGCGCGATCCTGTGCTTTGTCCCGAACGGCTATGTCCGTGATGACATCGTCATCAATACCATACTGAACATTGTCGGCAATGGATATCTGAATCTGATCAAGATGACCATCATTCCCTTTGTTTTTGCATCTCTGGTCATGGGCATCTCCAGCGCTACCGATGTCAAGCAGGTGGGACGTATCGGCGGCAAGATCCTGATTATCTATGTAGCTACCACGGTGATCGCCTCCGCCTTCGGTATTTTGGGCGGCATGATCCTCAAGCCCGGCGTAGGCGTGGATCTCGGCTCTTTTGACCTGTCCAACACCTACGAGAACGTCAACACCTCGTTTGCCAGCGTTATCCTTGATTTTATCCCCACGAATATTGTAGAATCCTTTGCGAAGGGTAAAATGATCCACATTGTGGTCTTTGCCGTGTTCTTTGGCATCGCCCTGAGCCTTATCGGCGAAAAAGCTGCGGCGGTGAAGGCCTTCAACGAATCTCTGGCAAATACCATGCTGAAGATCGTCAATATCGTCATGCAGCTGACTCCCTATGGCGTGTGCGCTTTGATGGCTAAGACCGTTGCCAACCTGGGCTTCACGATCATTGTGACGCTGGCCAAGTACTGCGCCTCCGAGATTTTCCTGCTCTTCCTGTTCGGCCTGATCGTCTACGGTCTGATGCTGAAGATATTTACCGGCCTGAGCTATGGCCGCTTCCTCAAGAAGTACAGCCGTATCGCGCTGGTGCCCTTCTCCACCTCCTCCTCCAACGCCACCCTGCCTTATTCCATCGAGTTCTGCCGCAGCATCGGCGTTTCTGAGAAGGTAGCGTCCTTCACCCTGCCTCTGGGCGCCACGCTGAACATGGACGGCAGCGCCATCATGCAGGGCATGACCGCCGTGTTCGTGGCGCAGCTGTACAACATTGAATTGACCTGGCCCATGATCGTTACCATTGTGATCGCCGCTACCCTTGGCACCATCGGCTCCCCCGGTATGCCCGGCGTGGTCATGGTCACGCTGACCGTGGTGCTGCAGTCCGTGGGCTTCCCGCTGGAGGCGATCGCCATCATTGTGGCGATCGACAAGTTCCCCGACATGTTCAAGACGGTGCTGAATGTGCTGGGTGACGCTGTGGACACTGTGATCGTTGCCAAGTCCGAGGGCGAGTTTGACGCGGATGTGTTCAACGGCCGGAAGGAAGCGGATGTCAGCGTGGGCGAGTGATCCCGCGAAACCGTTCCACTTTATATGTAAGGAGTATCCGTTATGGTTATCAGCAGTAAATTTCTGGATGCACTGACCCCCTCATCCATTCGAAGCATTACGGCCAAGATCCGCGACAAGGCAAAAGACGGTATTCAGGTGGTGTCCTTTGCCGGCGGTCTGCCCAGCAAGGAGTTTTTCCCACTGGAGGATCTGCGCCGCATCACCGACCAGGTTTTTGACGAGGAGGGCGGCGAGGCGATCCAATATGCCGCCTCTGACGGCTACGACCCCCTGCGTCAGTATCTGGTGGAGTTTATGAAGCGCTATCAGGTCAACAATATCGACTACAAAAATATCCTCATTACCAGCGGCGCCCAGCAGGGCTTGGCTTACCTCGCTAAGGGCATGATCGAGCCGGGATCCGTGGTCATCGTGGAGAACCCGTCCTACCCGGGTGCGCTGGACACCTTCCGCTCCTACGGTGCGGAGATCGTGGGTGTCGGCATGGATGACGACGGTATGAAGATGGATGCGCTGGAGCAGGTGCTGCAGCAGCATAAAAAGGTGGCTTTCATCTACACCATTGCAGATTTCCAGAATCCCACCGGGCGCTGTATGTCCGTTGAACGGCGCAAAAAGCTGGTAGAGCTGGCAGAAACGTACGACACCTTCGTTGTGGAGGATGGTCCGTACAGTCTGATCTCCTTTGACGGACAGGTCATGCCGGCTATCAAGAGCTTTGATACGTATGGGCGGGTCATCTATTCCGGGTCAACCTCCAAGACCATTGCACCGGGGCTTCGCATAGGTTGGCTGATTGCCGATCATGAGAGCATTACCAAGCTGGTATATCTGAAAATGCGGGATGACCTGCAGGTGAACAACATTGCCCAGCGTCAGGTGTACCACTACCTGAAGGATTGCGATTTTGACGGCCATCTGAAAACGGTGATCGATGTGTATCGCCGTCGGAGAGACGTGATGGCGGAGGCTGTCCGCGCCAGCTTCCCGGAGGGTACACGGGTCATCCTGCCCGGCGGCGGTCTGTTCATGTGGGTGGATCTGCCCGAAGGCACAGATGCGTTGGAGATGTTTGACTTCGTCTTTCAAAAGAACATTGCCTATGTGCCCGGTCAGTTTTTCTGCTGCGACGGAAGTGGCAAGAATGCCATGCGGCTAAACTTTTCCACCACGGGAGAGGAGGATATTGCCCGCTGTATCCCCATTCTGGGCGAAATGATAAAGCAATATCTGAAAAAATGAGCTTGATCAAATAAGCGATGCTGCTTTGCCGCTGCGAAGAATCTCTGCTGTTCCGGAACGCGCGTGAAGTATACGTTTATCAGAGGGGGCGAACCCATGTAGGTTCGCCCCCTCTGCTTTTTCAAGGCTCCTGCAGCCGGCGGGAGAATCCCTCCGGTATGATGGCGCCGCTGCCGCGATCTTCTTTCCGCTGGCCGTTTCTCTGCGGGTGGGCAGGGCCAAAACTGCCGTGGCGAAAAGAAAAACCACCCCAAAGGGGTGGTTTTTGGTGGACCTGAAGGGATTTACCCCTCCGGGGCATAAACCTCGAATCCCTAGGCTCACAGCAAAAATAAAGCCACCCTTGCGGGTGGTTTATTTTTGGTGGACCTGAAGGGATTCGAACCCTCGACCTCTCGGATGCGAACCGAACGCTCTCCCAGCTGAGCTACAAGCCCATAATTACCCTATCATTATACACATCCTGCGGGAAAATGCAAGAGCTTTTTCCGGGTTCTTTTCGCTGGGCGTTCAGTATTGCTAATACGCAGTATAAATATTTTATATTTCACTTATGCCGAATTCGTGCTATACTATACCTGTTGCGCAGCGATAAGTGCTGCGCGGCCTGAAATGATATGCAAAGGAGCATCCGCTATGAGCAGAACCTTGGGTACTGTGGTACGGGGCGTTCGCGCTCCCATTTTCCGCGAGGGCGACAATGTGGTACAGATCACCGCCGACACCGTGCTGAACGCACTGAAGGACAATGGCATCGCCGCCCGTGACGGCGATATCGTGGCCATTACCGAGTCCGTGGTGGCCCGCTGCCAGGGCAACTACGCCACGGTGGAGCAGATCGCCGCCGATGTCCGCGCCAAGACCGGCGGCCAGACCGTGGGCGTCACGTTCCCCATCCTTAGCCGCAACCGCTTCTCCCTGCTGCTGCAGGGCATCGCCGCCGGTGTCAAAAAGGTGGTGCTGATGCTCAGTTATCCCTCTGACGAGGTGGGCAACCACCTGGTGTCCATGGACCAACTGGACGAGGCCGGCATCGACCCCTGGCACGATGTGCTGTCCCTGGAGCAGTTCCGCGCCGCCTTCGGCGCCGTCATCCACCCCTTCACCGGCGTGGACTACGTGGACTACTACAAGACCATCATCGAGTCCGCCGGCGCTGAGGCGGAGATCGTGTTCGCCAACCGCGTCCAGGCGGTGCTGGACTACACCGACACCGTCATCTGCTGCGACATCCACACCCGCAAGCGCAGCAAGCGCCTGCTGGCCGCCGCCGGCGCCAAGGTGGTGCTGGGGCTGGACGACCTGCTGACCTCCCCCGTGGACGGCAGCGGCTACAATCTCCAGTACGGCCTGCTGGGCAGCAACAAGGCTGATGATGACCGCGTGAAGCTGTTCCCGCGGGACGCCAAGCCCGTGGCGGAGGCCATCGGCAAGGCCATGAGCGAGGCTACCGGCAAGCGCGTGGAGGCCATGGTCTACGGCGATGGTGCTTTCAAGGACCCCGCCGGCAAGATCTGGGAGCTGGCCGACCCCGTGGTATCCCCTGGCTACACCAGCGGTCTGGTGGGCACTCCCAACGAGCTGAAGCTGAAGTACCTGGCGGACAAGGAGTTTGCCGGTCTGTCCGGACAGGCCCTCAAGGATGCCATTTCCCAGAAGATCCGCGAGAAGGACGCCAAGGTCAGCCTGGTGGGCAACATGGTATCCGAGGGCACCACGCCCCGCAACCTCACCGACCTCATCGGCTCCCTGTGTGACCTGACCAGCGGCTCCGGCGACAAGGGCACTCCCATCGTCTATATTCAGGGCTATTTTGACAACTATACCAACGAGTAAGCTGTTTCTATCTCCTCACAAATGAAATAGAGAGGCGCGGGCCGTCAGGTCCGCGCCTCTCTGCTTTGTTCTGTTTTACGCTTCACCGTAGGGCAGCTGCACCAGCGCGTTGTCTGCACGCTGGTAAAGCCGTCCGTCCCGGGCATAGTACGTCTCGTTGCCCTCGTCGCATGTCACCGTCCACACAGGGGTGATGATATAGCTGCTGACGCCTTTGTCGTAGCCAAAGTAGCCGGTGGGCGTCGGCAGGCTGCCGTCCGGCTGGACGCTGCGGACATAGCGGCCGATGTGGATGTGTACCGGCAGCGTGATCTCCACTGCGCCGCTGGGCATGGTGTAATGCGCCCGCTCCGCGCCACGGTACGTCTCCGGCATGGTGATGGCCAGCCCCGCGGTAGGAGCCTTCTTCAACTCGCCGGTGAGGCCGCCGATGGCCGTGACCTTCACGCCCTGCACCGTATCGGGGATGACGTAGTCGATGGCGTCGCCGGTGCCGTCCCAGCGATAGGTGCTGGCAAAGGCCGCCCCGTGGTCCTTCCGCAGGTAGAGCAGGACACCGTTTTCCTCCACGGCGTCCGCCGCATCGTAGTTCCGCAGGCTGGTCAGCCACAGGGCACCGGCGGCCAGCACCAGCGCTGCGGCGATGCACAGCAGTCCTCTTTTCATGACACGGCCTCCTCTGTGTCCACCGTGGTGGTGTTGGTGAAGTCCAAGCTGCCGATGAAGGACTGCATACGGGTGCAATAGCCCATCGGAGTCAGGCTGCGGCTGACATCGCGGCCATCCACCGTGGCGTAGATGACGATGTTGTAACGGTATACGTCCCATGCCTCCGTCTCCGCCGAAAGGGTATCCTCCTTAGCCGCGGCGGCGTAGGTATCATTGCTGTTCGCGGCCATGGCGGCCAGCACATCGGTGTCGGAGACATCGTTGGCGTCCTGCTGGGCCAGACGGCACAGCTCCGCGGCCTGCTCACGGGTCAGGTCCACCGTGGCACCGGTGCGGTAGTCCTCCACATAGCCGCTGCGGACGGCGTCCAGCCCGGAGGTCTCCAGCCAGTCGATGCCCATGGCAGAGCGGCGGAACTGGGGCATATTCAGCAGCTGGTTGGTCAGGCGGTACGTCTCTGTGCCGGAGACACAGGCGATGGTGTAATCCCGCCGGACGGCGTCGCCGTTTTTCAGCTCATAGCGCAGGCGGATGCTCATATAGCGGTCCGAGTTATCGGCCATAGCCCCGCCCTGAGCCAGGGCGGCGCGGTGCAGCGCCTGCACCCGCTCCAGCACGGCGGGATCGTCCGTTTCGCAGCAGCTGCTGTCACCGGCGTAGAGCTGGACCGACACGGTGTCCACCTGGGACGCGCCGGGTATGCGGTTCTGGACGTCGAAAAAGTCCTGCCGGATGCACAGGGTGATGGCGGCCAGTGCGATCACCAGCGCCAGCGCCTCCTTCCAGCTGCGGCGGAAGACGCGGAACGACTTTTGCAGCAGCATTTGAGCGGCGAAGAAGCACAACAGGCCCATGACCGCCTGGCACAGCAGGAGCTGCACCAGGCCGCCGACCAGACCGCCCAGCAGCGCTACGCTGAGGAACAGGCCCAGGCCCAGACCGCCGCAAAGACCCACGGTCCACCGGACGATGGGCCGCAGCCAGCGGAAGGCGATGGCGTCACCGGCGGCCTCACTGGGCCGTCTGCGGTACAGGAGCCAGCCCAGAGCCAGCAGCGCCAGTCCCACGATGGTATAGACCAGCAAGGAGGTCATGCCGCCCTCCGGCAGGACGCGGAGGTAGACCTCCTCACCCTCCCGCGGCACCAGAACGTCGGCGTAGCCGCAAACGGCGGTGGACAGGCGGGCGATGGGCGTCAGCCAGATCACCGCCATGGGGAAGGTGGTGCTCTCAAAGCCGAAGTAGAACCAACGCTGAAGGAACTGCACCACGACGCATACCAACAAAACAATGCAGTTGGCCGCGCCATACAGCACCGGTATGGCCAGCAGCCAGCCGGTGGCCATGGCGCACAGAGCGCCCAGAGACAGGAAGAATAGCTCCAGCAGCTCCGTCACCAGCAGCCACAGGCCCAGCGCGGCCCAGTCCACGCTGCCGGAGGGCATCATCGCCAGCGCGGACAGCAGGAAGATCAGCAGATTTCCCGCTGTCAGCAGGCCGAAGCCGCTGAGAAAGTGGGTGAAAAACTGGGATGTGCGGGTGACGGGCAGGGCGTGCATCAGCCCCACAGACCGGGGCGTCATCAGATAGGCGTACACCGCCATGGGTATTACCGCACCCGCCAGCACCGCCAGCACCAGCGAGCCGGTCATGGCGGCATAGACATGGTTGTGCAGCTGCGCTGCCAGCTGGACCGTCTGCTCAGACTGGAAACGCAGATAATCCCGGGCTGTCTGCAGCAGGGGGATGGGCAGGATCATCAGCCACACCAGCACATAGAGAAAGCCGGCGGGCCAGTAGTGACGCACGTCGCTGCGCAGCAGCGTCCCGTTACAGCAGGATGTCTTTCGCGGCATAGTCCACACCTCCCAATTCATAGATAAAGATCTCCTCCAGTGTCAGCGGGATGGATTCCAGCAGGATGGGCTCCGTGATCTCCATGCGGCGCAGGATCTCGGCGCGGCTGCCCCGCACGATGTAGGTATACACCCGTCCCACGTGGCTGCGGTGCAGGATGTTCAGCTCCGACGGCAGCATCGGCTCCGTCACACCGGCGTAGGCTACCTGCAGCTTCACGGTGTTGTCCTGCAGGTCGGAGAGGCTCCGCTCCAGCAGCACCTGCCCGCGGTTCAGGATGCCCACGTGGTCGCACACGTCCTCCAGCTCGCGGAGGTTGTGGCTGGACACCAGTACCGTGGTGCCCCGCTCGGACACGTCACCCAGCAGCAGAGACCACACCTGGCGGCGCATGACGGGGTCCAGCCCATCCACCGGCTCATCCAAAATGAGGTACTCCGGCATGCAGCACACCGCCAACCAGAACGCCGCCTGCTTCTGCATACCCTTGGACATGCGGCGCAGCATCATCTTCTCGTCCAGTGGGAACACCTGCTTCAGCTTTTCATAGCGCTCCCAGCTGAAGGCGGGGTACAGTCCCGCGAAAAAGCGGGCCATCTCACGAATATTGGCCTGGGGGAAATAGTACCAGTCGTCGCCGATCACTGTCATCCGCCGCTTGACGGCGGGGTTCTCATATACCGGCTGGCCGTCCAGCAGCACCTCGCCGCTGTCCTGACGGTAGATACCGGCCAGATGCCGGATGATGGTGGACTTGCCCGCGCCGTTGGGGCCCACCAGACCGTACACCGCGCCCTTGGGAACCGTCATGTTCAGACTGTCCAGCGCCCGAAAGCCGTCAAAGGTCTTGACCACGTTTTTCGCTTCAAGCATGTGTCTCTCCTCCTCTCCACAGCTGCAAAAGATCCTCCTCCGTGCAGTCCAGCGTCTTCAGCTCCTCCAGCAGAGGGGCCGCCTGCGTTTTCAGCTCACGGATACGCCGCTGCTGCTCGCCGCCCTCGGCGGCGGCAAAGCTGCCCTTGCCGGGCACGGAGTAGATGTACCCCTCCGCCTCCAGTTCGCTGTATGCCCGCTGGATGGTGTTGGGGTTGATGGCCAGCTGTGTGGCCAGACTCCGCACCGACGGCAGCTTTTCGTCCGGCGGCAGCAGCCCCGTCAGCATCATCCGCCGCAGATTGTCCTTCACCTGCTGGTACAGGGGGCGGCTGTCCCGATAATCCAGGGAGATCATCCGCGCTCACTCCTTCCTGCCATTGCGTATTAACTGTATTATGCGTGTTAGTACAGTTACCATACCATGGACAGCTGCGGCTGTCAAGGGAAAAATGGAAAAATGCGGGAAGCACCGTCCGAAAGGGACGGTGCTTCCCGCATACTTTTTCCCGATACGGGGCAAACTGCCCATATCCTGAATTTGCTATGGAGGGAATTTTTATGGAAGCCATCGTATTGCAGAAGGCGTGTATCCGGTGCGGCCTGTGCCCCACCATTTGTCCGGAGGTGTTCTCTCTGGAGGACGGCGAATCGGCGCAGGCGGCGACCGGGCCGATACCCGACGGCCTGAAGCTGGCCGTGCAGGAGGCGGCGGATGCCTGCCCCGCGGCGGCTATCGAGGTGCGGTAAGCCTTACCGGAGGACGGTGCCGTCCGCCAGGGTGATGGTGTAGCCGTTGAAATCGATGGCGCCGTTGTTGGTGAGGCGCCGGACGTAGAAACGCTTGACGAACCGTGCCCCCTCTACCAGCAGGGTCACGGCCAGATAGGCGGCGGCCAGCGTTACCATGGCTGCGGCCGTGGCCCGACCGCCCAGAATGTCGGTAAGGCACTGGGCCATGCGGCCCTCAAACCAGGGCGCTGCCAGAAGTCCCACGTTGTATAGCAGGCCGGACGCGCCAGACAAAGCAGATAAGGTGCAGATGTCTTTGCGTTGACTTTTTCTTCCCCACATGATACCATCAAAAACGGTGAAAAAAGCCAACGTTTTCATAAAGGAGAGAGTTTATGGAGAAAAAACCAACCCCCCGGGCGGTGGCCCTGCTGCCCGTGGCCGTATTCCTGGTGCTGTATCTGGTGCTGGGCATTATTCTGGAGTATGTGTTGAAAATCAAAATGGGCTTCTATCAGATCCCCATCGTCGTGGCCTTCCTGGTGGCGCTGCTGGTAGCGTGCCTGCAAAACCGCGGTGTGAGCTTTGATGAAAAGCTGGAGCTGATGGGACAGGGCATCGGCGATAAGAACATCGTCACCATGATCCTCATCTTCCTGGTGGCGGGCATCTTCGTGGGCGTCACCGGCCGCTCCAGCGCCGAGGCCGTGGCCTACTTCCTGCTGTCCATCGCCCCGGTGAAGCTGGCGGTTGCCGTGCTGTTCGTGGTGGCGTGCTTCGTGTCCATGGCCATGGGCACCTCCGTCGGAACCATCACCCTGCTTGCCCCCATCGCCGTGGCGGTGTCCGCCGATTCCGGCTTTGACCTGCCGCTGTGCATCGCCTCCGTCATGGGCGGCGCCATGTTCGGCGACAACCTCAGCTTTATTTCTGACACCACCATCGCCGCCTGTTCCACGCAGGGTACGGAGATGAAGGACAAATTCCGCGCCAACTTCAAGATCGCCCTGCCTGCGGCTCTGGCGGCGCTGGCGCTGATCATCGTGGTCTCTCTGGGTACCGATGTGCAGAGCGCTGTATCCGGCGGTCACGATCTGGTGCTGATCATCCCCTATGTGCTGGTGCTTATCGGCGGCATTGTCGGCCTGAACGTGTTCGTGGTGCTGCTCATCGGCATCGCCGCCGGCGCTGCCATCACCCTTATCACCGGGCAGGTCACGGCGCTGGAGCTTATGGGCAACATGGGCGGCGGCGTGTCCGGTATGTTCGAGACCATTCTGGTGACGCTGCTGGTGGCCTCTTTGTGCGGCCTCATCCGCGCCTACGGCGGCTTCGAGAGCATCCTCGCCTTCATCCGCCGGGTGTTCCGCGGCAAGCGGGGCGGCCAGCTGGGCATCGGCCTGCTGGTGGGCCTCATGGATATCGCCACCGCCAACAACACCGTGGCCATCGTCATGGCAGGCCCCATCGCCAAGGAGGTGGCGGAGGAATACGGCATCAGCCCCAAGCGCTCCGCCTCCCTGCTGGACACCTTCTCCTGCATCTTTCAGGGTATCATCCCCTACGGCGCCCAGATGCTGGTGGCCATTTCCACCTGCGCAACCCTCGGCTACGCCATCAGCGCCTTTGACATCATCCCCCTGCTGTTCTATCCCTTCCTGCTGTGCCTGTCCAGCCTGCTGTTCATCCTGTTTGACAAGAAATAAAGCATCTCATTTCGTGTACTTACAGCAAGAGCCCACCTTCTTGAGAAGGTGGGCTCTTGGCGTAAATGCTTCCGCGATACCTGTATGACGCGGCGCTGTGGCCGCTGTCCGCTGAAATCGCCATGCAAAAAAGACAGCTTCCAAGGGATATAGGTTTAAGCGCGGCAAATGCTCCGGCACACACTCTGCCAGAACCCGCCGGTTGGCTCCCCGCTATTCTTCCTTCAGGTGCTCCTCCATCCAGTGCAGGATCTCGCTGAGTCGGCTGATGCGGTTGGAGGGCTTTCCCTCTCGGCTCAGGCCGTGGTTCTCGCCGTAGAACATGCACAGCTTGCTCTCCACGCCATGGAGCTTGAGCGCCGCGAACATTTCCAGACCGTTGGCCAGCGTGCAGCGGTAATCCTTATCTGCGTGAATAAAGAGTGTGGGCGTCTTAACACGGTCGGCATAGGTGAGGGGCGACGCCTTCCACAAACGCTCCGGATGCTCCCAAATGGTGCCAAGCTGCTGGTCAGCCACATAATAGTAGCCGATATCCGAGAGGAGATAATCCCCCACATAGTTGGCAATGCTTCGCTGGGACACGGCACAGCGGAAACGATCCGTGTGACCGATGACCCAGTTGGTCATAAAGCCGCCATAGGAACCGCCGGCAACGCCCATCCGATCTGCGTCGATTTCGGGATACCTCCGCAGGACCTCATCGGTGAACTCCATCAGATCCCGGAAGTCCACCTCTCCGTACTTGCCCTGAAGATCGGCAAAGGCATTTCCCTTGCCGCAGCTTCCTCTGGGGTTGCAGTAGCATACGAAAAAGCCGGAGGCCGCCCAGAGCTGCATCTCATGGTGGAAGCCCGGGCCAAATACCATCTTCGGCCCGCCGTGAATATGAAGGATGCCCGGATACCGCTTGCCCGGCTCGTAGCCCACCGGCTTCATCACGAAGCCGTCGATATCCACGCCGTCCGTGTTGAGGAAATACAGCGTCTCGCCCACCATTCTCTGTCCCGTGACGGAGCCGGAGAAGCAGTCGGTGACCACCTCGGAGTTGACCCGGCGGTCATAGCGGCCCAGATTTTCCTCGCCCTTTTCGTCCACCACAAAGAATGTGGGGTGCTCGTACACGCCGTAGTCCCGCATGACCAGTCCCAGGCAGAGCGCCTTCCGGCCCAAATGCCCCACATAGTCGATGCTGTATTTGTCGGGCGTGATCAGCGTCTCCGTCTCGTTCCGCGCTGTTTCTCCTTTAAAAATTTCTTATCTCACAAGGCGCGTCGTTTACAGGTATTACTGAAGCGACAGACCGTTGATCGCCTTTTCCATCTGTTCCAGAGCCTTTGTCAGGGTACACCGGGGACAGGCCACATTCATGCGCAGAAAAGCCTCTCCCTGCTCACCGAATTCATAGCCGGCGCAGAACGCCACCTTGGCTTCGTTGATCATGAAATGCTCCAGCGCCATGCCCCGGTAGGGCAGCTGGGAGCAGTCCAGCCAGACCAGATACGTACCCTCGGAGGGGATCATGCGGATCTGAGGAATGCGCTCCCGCAGGAACTGATCCAGATACGCCTTGTTGTCGGAGACGTAGGCGATGGCCTGATCCAGCCACTCCTCGCCGTCGTTGTAGGCGGCTATGAGGGCTGCCATGCCGAAGATGTTGTCCAGCCGCGTCTGGGCAATGGACATCTCCTCGTTGAACTTGCACCGCAGGTCGTCGTCCGCCAGCACCAGGGTGGCCATACCCAGTCCGCCCAGATTGAAGCCCTTGTTGGAGGAGTAGCAGACCATGGAATGGCGCAGCACCTCCTCGCCCAGCAGACCAAAGGTGGTGTGGGGATGCTCCGGCGGCACGAAGTCGCAGTGGATCTCGTCCACCAGCATGAAGATGTTGTGCCGCAGACAGATCTCCGCCACGCCCTCCAGCTCCTGACGGGTCCATACCCGACCGGTGGGGTTGTGGGGGCTGGAGAGCACCAGTACCTTCACGCCGGAGGCAGCCTTGGCCTCCATATCGGCGAAGTCGAAGGTGTAGCGCCCGTCCTTCCAGACCAGCGGCGTCTCTACCAGCTTCCGGCCGCCCCGAGTGACCATGTCAAACAGCGGGTCGTAGTTGGGCATGGGGACCATGACCTTGTCGCCGGGCTTGGTGAGGATGCGCAGCATCACGTTCATGGCGTAGATCACGCCGGGAGGCGCAAAGGCCAGATGCTCATAGTTGACCTCAAAGCCATGGCGCTTTTTCAGCCAGCCCATCACCGCGTCATAATAGGGCTTCTGGCGCACGCCGTAGCCGTAAACCGGGTGGGCGGCGCGCTTCTGTACGGCCTCCACGATGCAGGGGGCGCAGGCGAAATCCATGTCCGCCACCCACATGGGGATCACATCGTCCCGGCCGAAATAGTCCATATCGCAGTCCCACTTAAAGGAGAAGGTATTTCTGCGATTGATGGGGGTATCAAAATCGTATCTCATGCGGCGCCACCAACCAGTGCAACGACGACCCACAGAATGATGGACACTGCCGCCGCCAGCAGCGCATAGGGGAGCTGGGTGCGGACGTGGTCAATGTGGTCGCAGGCGGCGCCCAGAGAGGAGAGCACCGAGGTGTCGGAAACGGGGGAGCAATGGTCGCCGAACAGACCGCCGCTGACAACGGCGCCCACAGCGGCGTAGACCAGCGTACCCAGCTGACCGCCGGTGAAGGAGTAGGCCATGGGAACGGCGATGGGAATGCAGATGGCGAAGGTGCCCCAGGAGGAGCCGGTGAAGAAGGAGATCACGGCGCCCGCGATGAAGGTCACAGACAGGAACAGGGCGGGGGTCATCCAGCTCTCGCAGACGCCCAGCAGGAAGTCGGCGGCGCCCATGGACTTGGTGATGGTGTTGATGCAGTAGGCCAGGGCCAGGATCAGCGTGGCGGACATGACGCTCTTCATGCCCTGCACGGCGGTGCTCACCAGATCGGTCACACTCTTGAACACCTTGCGGATGCTCAGCTCGATGGCCATGTAGATCACGGTGATGATGAAGCACTCCAGGATCTTCACGCCGCCCTTGGCGATGTATGTCCAGATGGCGGTGCCTACCAGGATTATGATGGGGACCAGGAAGTCCAGCATGACGTTGGGCTTTACATCACTGTCGTTGCCCTTCTGCAGCTCCTCCAGCTCGGTGCCCATCATGGGAACGGCGCCGTCACGCAGCAGCTTGCCGGTGGTGCGGGCGCGCTGCTCCGCCTTGCGCATGGGCCCGAAGTCGGGGAAGATCTCCAGTGCGGAGAGCAGTGTGATGAGCACCATCAGAATCGCGTAGAAGTTAAAGGGGATGGCGCTGATGTAGACGCTCACGCCCTGCTCGTTAGAGGTCACAGGGCCGCCCAGATCCGCCACCAGACCGGCCACGTAGGCGCCCCATGCCATGAAGGGCATCAGGGTACACACGGAGGCGCAGGTGGAGTCGAGGATGAAGGCCAGCTTCTCTCTGGGCACACGCATCTCATCCGTCAAGGGACGCATGACCACGCCGCGCAGCAGGGGGCTCATGTAGTCGTCGATAGTGAACAGGCCGATGAACCAGGTGGCCAGCTTTACGCTGCGGGGGGATTTCACCTTACCGGCGATCATCTCCGCAAACGCCTTGACCACGCCCGCCTTCATGAAGAACGCGATCATAATGCCGATGAATACCTGAATGAGCAGGATCCAGATGAAGTCCTCGTTGCCCAGAGCCTCCTCCGCCAGAGCGGAGAAGCCGAAGGCGGGGTCATGCCCCAGCAGCAGAACGCCGGAGAGACAGCCCATGAACAGGGCAAAGACCGCGTCCTTCTTCCAAAATGCCAGCAGCAGGGTAAGCGCAAGGGGAATCAATGACAAAATACCGTAGTTTGCAGCTTCCATTACAAATACCTCCTTAAAAATATAACGCGCGGGGGGGATGACATTGAGCCTCCCTTCTGATAACTTTGTTACATTCTTGATTATAATTTATCACACCGCCCTTGTCAATCTCACATAAGTGCCAAGAAGTTTGATAATTTTTTGTCTAAATCGCTGCTTCGAAGGCTATTTTCGCCTTGGCCTGCAAAAAAATGTTACATCCCCCCCAAACTTTCCGGCATATTAGGTGTTGATTTATCCATTCATTTTCGATATACTGACTTTCAGCAGCACTATGTGACAGTTTTTTATCAGGCAAGAATTATTGTTGAGAAAGTAGGGATACAGTGAGCAACTACGCCAGTCTTGAGCGATACATTCCTCTGGTGGAATTTATGGGGAAGATCTGCGGAAAGAATTATGAGATCATCCTCCATGACGTTTCCACGCCGGAGCGCTCGGTGATTGCCGCCTGCAACGAGCATCTCAGCGGCCGCCGCGTGGGCGACCCCATGACGGAGTTGGCCAAGGAACTGCTGCGAACCGGAGCCTATAAGGAGCACGACTATGTGGCCAACTACGAGGGCCGCACCCGGGGAGGCAAGCGTTTCGTTTCTTCCACCTATTTCATTAAGGAAAAGGGTCATCTGGTGGGGCTGATCTGCGTGAACCACGATGTGGAAGATATTCTGGTGCTCTCGGAGCATCTTTCCAACCTGCTCCATTCCTTTTCTCTTCCGCAAGAGGAGGAAAGCTCCGCCTATACCGAAAACCTGGATGATTCCATCCCGGAGCTGTCCAGCAATCTGATCCACTCCACCATCCTCGGCTATGGTATCCTCTCCGAGGCCATGCATACCGCCGACAAGCTGGAGATACTCCGCTCTCTGGAAGCGCAGGGCGTATTCCAGACCAAGGGCTCCGTCGGACAAGTCGCCAGGGAACTGCACATCTCCGAACCCACGGTCTACCGCTACCTGCGGCGTATCCGCAGCGAAGCAACATGACCTTCCGCCGCGGCCCGCGGCCTTTTCTCCGGCGGAGCCGACGAGGTCGTCATAGAGGATATGCACGGAGACGGCTGCAACATTGACTGCGCCCTGCTCCCCAGAGATGCCCGTCTCCTTCGGGGGATCACCCACGATATTGTGGGCCTTACCGGTATTTTTGACGAGAGCTATGACGGTATGCTGATGGTCGGCTTTCACGACGCCGCCTCCGCCCCCGGAAATCCCACGTCCCACACGATGGTAAGCTCCCGCATTTTCCGCCTTACGGTCAATGGCGCGCTGTGGGGAGAATTCGAGATGTACGCCCATACCGCCGCTTACCGGGGCGTTCCCACCCTATTCGCCAGCGGCGACGAGGGGATGTGTGCGGCTGCGGCGCGCACCGTACCCGGCCTGCTGACCGTACCAACCAAATCCGGCCACGGCTACGGCGTTCTGACAAAGACCCCGGAGCTTGTCCGCGAGGAGATCGAGGGCATGATGGCCGAGGCTGTGGCGGCGGCAAAAACAGCCGTACCTCCGGCACTTCCCGAGCACTTCCACGTGGAGGTCACCTATGTACATCATTATGACGCCTATGGATGCTCCCACTATCCCGGCGCCAGCCTCATCTCTCCCACCACCGTGGCCTTTGATGCCGATGATTACGGTGATGTGCTGCGCTTTTTCTACTTTGTGATCTAAGAAACGGAGGTATATGCTATGGCTGTTATTGCCTATCAATACCGCGGTGATCTGGTGGATCAGATCCACCGGGGACATATCGCGGTAACGGATCACACAGGCCGGATCCTTTGGAAGCTCGGTGATCCGGAGCGTCTTACGTTTGCCCGCTCCTCCGCCAAGCCCCTTCAGGCGATCCCCGTGGCAGAGAGCGGTGCGCTGGAGCATTATGGCATTACCCCGCAGGAGTTGGCCGTCATCTGCTCCTCCCACAACGGAGAGCCCTTTCATGTAAAGGCCGTGGAGAGCATCCTGCACAAGGCCGGGCTCTCCCCCGATCAGCTATGCTGCGGGGCAGAATACCCCATGTATGTCCCTGCCGAGGACGCCTTGAAGATCGCCGGCATCCCCCGGGCGCCCATCTACTGCGACTGCTCCGGAAAGCACGCCGGTATGCTCATCACCGCCCGCCATTTAGGGGAATCCCTGGGGAACTATATTTCTCCGGAGCACCCTGTTCAGCAGCGTATCCTCTCGGTGTTCGCTGAAATGTGCGGCGTGGAGACCTCCGAAGTCCATCTGGCCGTGGACGGCTGCGGCGTTCCGGTCCACGCGCTGCCCCTTTACCGGCTGGCACAGGGCTACGCCCGTATGTCCCTCCCCACGCTTTTCGCCCCCACCCGGGCCGCTGTCCTCCGGCGCATCACGTCCGCCATGACAGCACATCCGGAAATGGTGGCGGGAACCGATCGCATCTGCACGCAGCTGATGGCCGCCTTCGGCGACCGAATCTTCTGCAAATCAGGCGCCAGCGCATTCTATGCCGTGGGCATCAAGGATAAGGGGATCGGCATTGCCCTCAAAATGGAGGACGGCGCCTCCTCCATCGTCCCGTATGCCATCCTCTCGGTTCTTACCCAACTCGGCGTCATCACGCCGGAGGAAGCCTGCTCTCTGCCCCGCTACCACGACAAAAACCTTTACAACAACCACCACGCCGTTGTGGGCCGCACCGAGCTGGCCTTTCAACTGGAGCAGCTCTGCTAACGGCACGGGCTGCACGCAAAACAGAGCGCATCTGTCCTCTTGCCAGAAAGCAGCATAAACAAAACCACCCGCTTGGTAAGCTGAAAAAGTTCCTGATTTCTTGCGAAATCAGGAACTTTTTGGTGGAGACTGCTGGACTCGAACCAGTGACCTCCTGCGTGTGAAGATACGATGAGCGCCGGAAAGCGTTGGTAGCCAACGCTTTCCGGCGCTTTTGCATACTTTCGGCTCGGCGGGCGATCCGCTGTGTCCGCCTAATACTCTCCAGTCGTTTCCGCGTTTGGGTCACGGTTTGGGTCAAGCCCTGCAACGGCGCAGAAATGACCACGCTGTAATTAAAGAATAGGCGTGCCGCCTGTCGACTTCCTTCAAAACAGTCAAATCCTGTGGTCGCGCACCCATTGGAGAAGCGCGTCATAGTCCATTGTGCCGGAGGCAACGGATAATCCGGCCTCCACAACCTCCTCGTTGGTACATTCCATGTGTATCCCGTTCACTTCCAGAAATGTCAGCATAACGTACATGCCGATGCGCTTGTTGCCGTCCACAAAAGCGTGGTTGGAGATGAGCGTATAGCCGAGCCGTGCGCCCTTTTCCTCCTTGGTCGGATAGAACTCCTGCTCGCCGAAGCCGGCAAAGGCGTTCTCCAATGCGGAATCCAACAGGGCTTCATCCCGGACACCGATACTGCCGCCTGTTTCTTCGGCGATGAGCCTGTGAAGCAGCAGCACCTTATCTTTCGAAAACTTGATCATTTGGCAAGCTCCATAAATGCGGGCTTGTACTTTTTCAGGATACGCGCCGCCACGACATCGATTTTTTCATCATCGGTCATATCGATCATAGGGGACACATCCAGATCCACCAGCATATATTTGGGTTTGTTGTTCTTGAAAATCACGGCCTGCCCGTTCTTCTCGGCAATACGCGTTACCCGCGAGAAGTTCTGATTCGCTTCGGTGACCGAAACGATCGTCTTTGTATCAATGGTCATGGTGAACACCTCCTATGCTTATTATACCCGTATATAGGTAAAAATCAACCTATAATTTACACATTATTTGGCGTTCGTAACCAACCGCAGAATGCGGTTATTCCTTCACTGCGTCTTGCTTTGTCAGTGCGTCCATGATCTTGTGATACACCACTTGGTTGGGGTAATAGCGGTAGTCGGCAAAGACGGAGATCACCGCCGTGCGGGAGAGCGTGTCGGTACGCAGCAGTTCCTCGGCGGCTTTGCGGGAACAGATGGTCACGTTCATAGATAAGATCCGGGAAAACGGCGCGGACACAGAGGCGGAGATCGTGGAGCGGTACATGGAGGCAGCGGAGCAGGAGGGTGTGACGCTGACGCGGGACGGTGTGATGGACGAGCTTGCGGCGGACTTCGCCGGTGATATGCTGGACGACGCAGACCTGTTTGCCAAGTTCTCCAAGGAAAACCGGACGGCTGCACAGAAGCTGCTGGACAGCTTAAAGGAATTTCTTGCCAAGGTCAAAACCGCGTTCACCGGCAAATACCGCGACATGGCGGCGCAGGAGGCATACGGCAAGGACTTTGCCGAGCTGGAGGACATTGCAAAGCAGTGGCAGGCGGCTTTTGACGCGGCGGCGCGGCAGGCGGAGAAAGCAAAAACCGCCGCCGGTGAGGGCGACGGACGGATGATGCTGAAAGACTATTCCTACGACGCACTGGTGCGAAAGCTGGATATGACGCTGGCGGTGGTGGAGGACGCGGACGGACTTACCCGCAAAGAAGTGGTCGACAAGGCACTTGAGGAGGCAAAAAAGTATGGCGGCGTAAATCAGAATGGGAACGTGTACGTACATGTCAACGACACGGATACGGATGTGGTCATTAGCGCAAAGGCGCTGCGGCACGGGCTGGATCGGAGATTTAGCGTTAACGCACCTGCCACGTTGAAGGCGGGAGAGATATTGCAGAACGCTGTGCGTATCAATGAGCTGGTGCCGAAGCTGGACACCGTGGACGCAACGTATGTGCTGATGGGTGCTGCCAAAAACAAAAACAACGAACCGTACATCGTACAGTTCGTTGTAAATCGTGCCTCCAACGAGGTCATGTCTGTGGATGTTCTGTATGCGATAAACGCAAAAACAGAACCGGCCGGGAGCTTATCCCCAGAGATCACGGGCGTACCCGCTACTCTAACCGGTTCCAGTATCAGTATAGCCAATTTGCTTACGTATGTCAATCGGTATTTTCCGGACGTGCTGCCGGAGAGTGTTCTGCGGCATTTCGGCCACAGCGAAAGACCGGCGGGCAAGCTGGGCGAGGGTGCGCTGTTTTCGCTGAAAGCTTACTCGGAGGCGGAGAAAAAAGGCCATGTAAAATCTGCAAAGGAGTTTTTCGGGGAGACGAACAACTGGAACGAAACCGGATACATTACCACGGACGGCACGAAGCTGGACTTCTCCGGCCGACATGAGGGCGCACCCGGCGGGCAAACTGGGCGAAGGGGCGACGGCCGTGACCGGCGCGGAGCTGTGTGAGCGGCTATTTCAATCCACGCCCCCCGCGAGGGGGGCGACGGAATACTCGCATTAGTAGTTGCGTTCCAATACATATTTCAATCCACGCCCCCCGCGAGGGGGGCGACTCTGCAAACGTTGATAGCGCCATACTGTAACCAAGTATTTCAATCCACGCCCCCCGCGAGGGGGGCGACAGCGCCCCTCCACCACGGCCATGCGGCCCTTGGAATTTCAATCCACGCCCCCCGCGAGGGGGGCGACGTAGTAGCCACATCGGCAACCCAACCAATGGCAATTTCAATCCACGCCCCCCGCGAGGGGGGCGACTTGCCCCGCCGCCTTTCAATATCAGCCCGGAGCTATTTCAATCCACGCCCCCCGCGAGGGGGGCGACGATGGGAGCAACGGTGTAAATAGACGGTGCCTTGATTTCAATCCACGCCCCCCGCGAGGGGGGCGACGCGCCCCTCCACAACGGCCATGCGGCCCTTGGAATTTCAATCCACGCCCCCCGCGAGGGGGGCGACCTTGCGATATGTCACGGCACATTTGGCCGTCTGATTTCAATCCACGCCCCCCGCGAGGGGGGGCGACCGATGATGCTGTACCCGTACTTCGTCACCACCTGCCATTTCAATCCACGCCCCCGCGAGGGGGGCGACGTATTGTCATTGTCAATAGCGGAAAAATGGGTATTTCAATCCACGCCCCCGCGAGGGGGGGCGACGGAACAGGCCGGTATTTTCGGTATCATGTTTGACATTTCAATCCACGCCCCCGCGAGGGGGGCGACTTATCGCTGTAACGTCAGATGCGTCAATGCCACATTTCAATCCACGCCCCCGCGAGGGGGGCGACGACGGCACCCCATATATCGTGCATGCAACAATCAAAATTTCAATCCACGCCCCCGCGAGGGGGGCGACAAAGTAGCATCGGCGGCATCATTGGTGTATGGCATTTCAATCCACGCCCCCGCGAGGGGGGCGACCAGCGCTCCAGTCGGCAACAGCTTTCTGCATTGTGATTTCAATCCACGCCCCCGCGAGGGGGGCGACTGTGGCGGGCATCAAGAGCCACGCGCTGCCGGCAGATTTCAATCCACGCCCCCGCGAGGGGGGCGACGTTCTTTGTCCATGACGACCTCATACTATATGCGATTTCAATCCACGCCCCCGCGAGGGGGGCGACGCGCTGGCGGCGGTGTGGGCGTGGCCCTATGCTGACATTTCAATCCACGCCCCCGCGAGGGGGGCGACCATACGCCAAAATAGCGCCCCGCAGCAGACGATCGATTTCAATCCACGCCCCCGCGAGGGGGGCGACATGGGGCGTCTATGCCGTTCAGGAATAAATTCGTCATTTCAATCCACGCCCCCGCGAGGGGGGCGACGACAGATCAAGAAACAGTGCAGCCGCACAGCGGCAATTTCAATCCACGCCCCCGCGAGGGGGGCGACCCGGTACCAACGCACAGAAAATTCCTTCCTCTAAGATTTCAATCCACGCCCCCGCGAGGGGGGCGACCCACAGATTCGCATGGCTCTTTTCACGTCACGACATTTCAATCCACGCCCCCGCGAGGGGGGCGACACGCCAAAATAGCGCACCGCAGCAGACAATCGGATTTCAATCCACGCCCCCGCGAGGGGGGCGACCCTGCACGTCCCCATCCACACCAACGCTTGCAACGATTTCAATCCACGCCCCCGCGAGGGGGGCGACGCAGATATATGGTCCCGTCCAGCGCCAGCACGTAATTTCAATCCACGCCCCCGCGAGGGGGGCGACGCGAAGTACGGATACTAAGGGGGGGGACAGGATATATTTCAATCCACGCCCCCGCGAGGGGGGCGACGGTATCCGCTGCATCACCCAGCATTTCAGCGGTTATTTCAATCCACGCCCCCGCGAGGGGGGCGACAGCTTCTCCACGTTCGCCGCGTTGGCGAACATATCATTTCAATCCACGCCCCCGCGAGGGGGGCGACGACATGAGCGGCGCGTCCACCATCCTGCAGAAGATATTTCAATCCACGCCCCCGCGAGGGGGGCGACCGCATCGAGTACAGCGACCACTACCGCTTCCTGATTTCAATCCACGCCCCCGCGAGGGGGGCGACCTCGTCGCCCGCCATGGCGATCACGGAGGCGATGATTTCAATCCACGCCCCCGCGAGGGGGGCGACGCGGATTCAGCGCCGTGCTGACGGCGGACGTGGAATTTCAATCCACGCCCCCGCGAGGGGGGCGACCCGGTGCTATTTCGGCGGGAGCGCCGACAATCTGACATTTCAATCCACGCCCCCGCGAGGGGGGCGACTCCGCTTTCTTGGGGTGGTGTTCAAGAGATGAGCATTTCAATCCACGCCCCCGCGAGGGGGGCGACAGTGCGGTGCAGGTTTCCCACTACGGCGACGGCATATTTCAATCCACGCCCCCGCGAGGGGGGCGACAGGGTCTTAAACTCATCATATGACCCCTCGTATTCATTTCAATCCACGCCCCCGCGAGGGGGGCGACAGCAAAGATGCACAGTTTTACCTGCGGATCTTTGACAAATAAGTAGAATTTTTGCGTTTTTTGGGGGAAAACACGGGGTGGCTGCCCGAGAAAATCGGGGAAAGACCGGCGCTTTCTCGGGAAAAGCCTTGCGAACCTCCCGACAATTACTGGTCACTTGGACTTCGCAAGGGGCGGGAAGGCGCGTCCCGGATGCCCGTGCGCTTGTACCACCGCCGTGCCGGGAGACGTGTGTCAGAGGATCAGGGGATCCTCCGGCAGGTAGGTGCTCTTCGCACCGAAATGCTCCACTTTTTTCTCGTATTGCTTCCCCAGATAGTAAAAGCGCAGACTGTCCTTCTCGGGATCCATGATAGACAGGAGCTGTGCCTGCAGGCGGTGGCACTGTCCTGCGTCCAGCAGACACTCGAACACGGAATTTTGCACCCGCTGTCCATAGTCCACGCACTTTTTGGCAATTTGCCGCAGGCGCTTGCGTCCGGCGGCGTCCTCGGTGTTTACATCGTATGTGATCAGCACCAGCATAGCATCACTTCCATAAAAACGGCGGATAGCCGTCCAAGTCGCCGCGGAGGCAGCGGGCCAACAGCAGCGCCTGCACATAGGGGGCCATGCCCCAGCTCAGCTTTTCCCCCAGATAGGGGTGGGTCAGTGTGTCCCGTTTCCGCTCCTGCCAGGTCTTCAGGAATTTCCGACGGCCTTCATCGGACAGCAGCACCGCGCCGCTGTCCTGCACCTGAAAGTCCTCCGGGCGCAGCATCCGATTGTTCACAAGGGTCAGCACGAAGCGGTCTGCCATGCAGGGCCGCAGCTCCTCCATCAGATCCAGCGCCAACGACTGCCGTCCCGGCCGGTCGCGGTGGAGGAAGCCTACATAGCTGTCCAGCCCCACGCTTTCCAAGGCGCTGGCACAGTCGTGCGCCAGCAGACTGTAGGCGAAGGACAGCATGGCGTTTACCCGATCCAGCGGCGGGCGGCGGCTGCGCCCGTGGAAGAAGAAAGTCTCCTTTCGACTCAGGAGCATGTGATCGAGGACGCTGAAATACGCGGTGGCGGCAGCACCCTCTATTCCCCGCAGGGTGTCCAAGTCAGCGGCAGCCAGCACCTGCGGCAGCATGGCCCGGATGTTGGCGGCGGCGTCTTCCAGACCGCAGCCCGCCACGCGGGGCGCGTGATCCCGCAGGGTACGCTGGATGCTGGCGGCACCGTTGCTCAGCTTGCCGAAGATCATGGTGCAGGCTATCGCACAACTGCGGGCGGGGTCATCGGCAACACGGTACTGTTCACGCCGGAGCAGCACGTTGCCGCTGCTCTCGCCGCAGGTGCGGGCGAGGAAACGCCCATGCGGGGAGCAGAAGGCCAGACCGATCCCGGCCTCCGCGCATTTTCCCATCAGCGCGGGGGAGGCACCGGCATAGGAGAAACTGACGATGGCTTGCAGCGTGTGCAGCGGATAGCGGGCGACGACGGTCTTGTCCCGGTTTGCCAGCACGTTTTCCCCCTCCAGCGAGAGGTAGATGTCCTCAGAGGTGACAAATAGCGTGTTGAGAAGCTGCTTCATGGTGCTTCCTCCATGGCCGCCCGGAGATACGCGGAGACGGCTCTGCTTTTCATCAGCTTGGGCAGGCACAGTTCCTTTAAGGAGCAGGCGCTGCAGGATCTGATGGGCTTGACCCTGGGGGTATAGCCCCGACGGTACAGCTCGTGCATTTCCGCCAGCAGCTCCCGCACCCCTGCGCGCAGCTCCGGAGTAAAGGACACCCTCTCGCGCCGGCGGATCTCCCCGTAATAGAGTGCGCCCTCGGGGATGTCGCAGCAGAGCATGGACTCCAGGCACATGGCCTGCGCGCATAGCTGCAGGGTGTCGCCGGTGTCCTCGCAGGGGCGGCCTCGCTTGTACTCCACCGGGTACGGCTGCCACAGTCCCTCTTTCCCGGAGAGGGGGATCCCGACGGAGCCCCGGTGGTATTCCAGTACGTCGCACTGTCCGGATATACCCAATTCCGCGGAATAGACGCTGACGCCCCGCGTAATGAAACGGTCGCCCCGCCGCTCCTGAAAGTCCGTGTCGTGGGCGTTTTCGTGGAGGATCGCGCCGTCAATGGTGCGGTAGTTTTCCGCCCACTGGTGCTCGATGTGGATCAGCGCCCACTGCCGCCTGCAAAACCGAAAATGCTGTAAGCCGGAGAGTTGTAGGAAGTCCTCCTCATTATACGCCATCGATCACCTCCGGCTCCAGACCCGGCAGTGCCTCCAGCGAGATCACGTAGTCGTCTGCAGCGGTGGGGATGGTACCCGCGTCCCGCAGAGCGACCTTGACGGAGCGGTGGACCCTCGCGGAGGAATACTGCCCATCCTTGCAGCTGTGCCGCCACCAGAACAGCTTCACCACCTCCATGGAGCCGTCGGGCCGTGCGGAGGAGGCATCGTTCACAAAGAGGGTGCGCAGACATTCCTTAACCGTGTCGGCGTCCTCCTCGGAGAAGCCGGTCTTTTCCGCCAGCTGGACATTGATAGAGCCCTTGATCTCGTACAGACCGAAGCGGACAAAGTGCTTCATGCCCATGGTGTCGGAGGCGCGGTTCTCACCCTTTTCCTTCTTCTCGCCGTTCACACTCTTGGTGATCTGGAGGGACTCGATCTCCACGGGGGACAGGCTGGACGCCTGATGGATAGAGACGGGGCCGCGCACACCACAGGAGAAGCCCTTGGCGTCCTTGAAGGCGAAGACCTGCCCGAAGGTGCGCACGTCCAGCCACGTTTCACAGGCGCGCCGGGCATATTCCTCCCGATCCTTGATGCCCTTCATAGCGGCGGAGGCTCGCTCGCTGAGGCTGCCGCAGCCGTCGCTGCACCGATCCTCCGACTGAACAAAGATAGGCTTGCCCAGATCCTGCATCCGGTTGCGGATCTTGCGCTTGATGCACACGTCGGAGATCTCACCGAAGCCGTTCAGGTCGGTGCGGGGGCGATTGCCGTTCAGAGGGTCGCCGTTGCTGTTGGCGCGGGTCACGGAGACCAGTGCCACAAAATCGATCTTGTTTTGCAAGCTGCTCATTTATTCTTCCTCCTGACTGTTTTCGGTTTTACCGGATGTGTACAGCGCACTGCGCTGCAGATAGTACCCAAAGAGATAGGTGTCCTTCAGAGCCTCCTCCTGTTCCGCCTGCGGGAAGGAGGAAATTTCCTGAATGATCTGCTCAATGATGCGGTCGTATTTTATTCTGGCGCCAGGCACCAGCTTGGGGTAGTACGCCTTTTTCAGCTGCTCCCAGATGATCCGACTGGCGTAGAGCGGACGCTTTGCGAACACGGACTGCATCCGGATCGCGTTGGGCTCTCGCTGTTCATTGGAATCATAGGTATCTCGCTCGAGTTTTTCAAACACGGCCAGAAGCCGTCCGTACTGATAGCTGACGTCCTTCTTCTGCGGTTCCAGTGCCATGCTCCATTCCTCCTTGTACCAATCATATTTGTATTTCCGAAGCACCGCGCAGGCGGTGAACAATACCGTTTCCCGCAGGGCGGCGTCCATGATCTGCAGGTTGGACGCCTTGGCCGCCGCGGCGCGGGCGATATCCGCCGGCATTTTGCCCCGGTCCACCCGGCAGGAGAGCAGCCGCTGTACCTGCTGGCGCATGACGCGCTCGTCCGTCTCCAGCTTTGTCTGTCTGTCGGAGACGCGCACCGTGCCGAAGGCGCAGTCCGCGATCTGCGAAAGCGAGGGAGACTGTATGCCGAAGGAGGAATGCTCCCAGCAGCAAAGTGCATCCCAGTTGTGCAGGCGCTCCAGAAAATCAGAGACCGGAAGCTCGCTGTAATAGGTGAGGGAAAGACGTCCGGATGTGGCGGCGTCAAAGGCGGCCACTACGGCGCCGGCGTCCCGCGGGATCGTCTCCTGCCAGCCCCGGAGAGTTTCCGACAACGCTTTTCGATAGTCGGAGTATTTTATCTGCTTGGCGGCACCCCGCCGCAGGAAGGCGGCCTGCGGTTTGGGGATCTCAATGCCCTGCGGATTCCAGCACAGGAAGGTGCGCCCGCCGATGAAGACGCCTTGGGTCGCCGCCAACCAGTGCAGCGCGCTGTGGATCTTCTGCGATGCCTCGTAGCTCATAGTTGCGGCCTGCGAATCGTCTGTGAAGCGGCCCCGATAGGTAAAGCCGCTGGTGTCGTTGGCGGAGATCAGCTTGGCGTTGGCGCACAGGTTGATGATCTTCTTGGGGTGCTGGCTGGCGGGCGGGGCGTTTTTACCGGTAACCATGCAAAACGCGGACTTCCCGGATTTCGTGGATGCATAGTAGTCGATGAAGGCTTGGAAGAGGCTCTGATCCTGCCAGCAGGCGGGCGTCTCATTCTCCGCGCCTGTCTCTACGCGCCAACGGACCACCTGCTTTTCCTTGGCGGGAAGCCCCTTTTCGTCCAGGGAGATCACGCCCCGCTGCGCCAGATCTTCAACAATTGTCCCCCTCTCCACATAGCGGGCGATGGCGGAGAGCTTGGGGTGGCCGTAGGGTGATACCTCCCAGCGGTGCAGCTGTGTCAGGTAGCTTTCGTATTTGGCGGGATACAGCGGGGAGAGAAACTGAATCTGGTCGCATAGAGGGTGTGCGCCGGGGGCTTTGCCGGTTCGCCCCGAGGAACTCTCCGTCACAGGGATGATGGTGGCAGCCTGCTCCGCCTCGACGGAGCGGGCGTCCAGCAGATGACCGCCTGCGTCCAGAGTAAGCTCCAACTCTGCGTTTACGAGTTGGTGCGAAACAGGAACCAGCGGCTCCTTCGCCTTGCCGTAGATACCGGCGTATTGCGGCTCCATGGCACAGTAGGTGTCATAGGCTTGCTGCATCAGTCCCATTTACTCCACCTCCCCAAATTCCCGCAGACCGATAAAATTGCCCTCGTCGGCGGAGAAGACCTTCATAGGCATCTCCCGCAGAGGCTTCTGCCCCGGACATTCCGCCGGCGGGAGAAAGTGGATGACGCCGTTTTTCATGACCGGGTACCAAAACCGGGCAGTCATCCGCCCGCGGGTCTCCTCCGAGTAGGCCTCGTCCGGGTAGGTGATGCCGTGGTACATCAGCCCGAAGCCCAGCTCCGGCAGATCGTCATAGGCGCCTGCGCCGTTTCCGAATACGCAGGGCTCTACATAGCCCTGACATTCCCGGGTACCCAGAAAAATATCACGCCGCCCGCCTTTTTCAATCATTCGGCGGGCAATGCAGTGATGTTTGTTCTCATTTCGGTCGCCGCACAGCTCCGGGCGGTTGTCGTTCCAGTCGAAGCAGGCCCGCACCTGATAGCGGCAGCTTTTCAGATAGGTGTAATACGCCAGATCGTTCTTGCCGTCGCCGTATTTGATGGGGCGGATGCCCTTCACCTCGGTCTGGATGGGGTTCACGACCCGCACGTCCAGGATCCGCCAGATGAAGGTGGGCTTCCAGTATACGGAGGACAAAATGCCCTTCAGCGCCTCATAGGTGGGTATCTGATAGCTGCACTTTTCACCGCCCAGACGCATGAGCGGGTCGGAGAAGAGGGCGTAGTCTCCGTATACCTCGAATTCTACGATGTTGGGATGTTCCGTTTTCAATCGCTACACCTCCTGAAAATCACGGGTACCGGCCTCCAGAGAAAAGCCGGTGCGTTCGTTATAAAAACCGTCGGACAACAGCAGTACGCCGCCGTCGAATAGAGAGGTCACGGCGCCGAGGGCCTCAAGCCGCTCCAGCTGATAGCGGTAGACGCTGACGCAGTAGCCCTTTGCCTCGTCAATGCAGCCGCGTATGACTGCCCAATCCTTCTGCCCGTAGACCTGAGCGGCGTTCCGCAGCGTGTTTTGCAGCTCGCGCCCTCTTCCGTAGGGTACGAGCAGGGCGCTCGTGTCCTCGTCAAATACCTGAAAAAGACCGCCTGCCAGACGGAACGCCTGACGCAGAAAATAGCACTGCCCTTGCTTGCAGTTGGCGTCTGCATAGCGGGGATTATCTGCCAGCAGATGATAGAGGGAGCCGTGGGCCGGGGTTTGGTCGTCCTGGAAGCCGGGCTCCATCTCTGCGTATAACCGGCGATAGTAGAACCGGATGGCCTCCTCGGAGGACAGATCGTGTCGGAAAGCCTCCGGTGTTTGGGAAAAGGCGGTCAGCAGCGCGGTGGTGGCGTTCTGTCCGCGCACGATGTCGTCCAGACCGCGCAGCCGCTCGTCGGTACACCGGATGAGGCGGACGGGGGCGGGCTTCTTTTGCTCGGCGTGCCGGTTGCACCGCCCTGCCGCCTGCACGACACTATCCATTCCAGCGGAGAAGCGGATCACCCGCTGGAAGGAGATGTCCACACCGGCCTCGATCACCTGCGTGGAGACGCAGACGACCTTTTGCCTGTTGTCGGCGGAGGGCTTGTCCAGCGCGGACTGCAAGGCTTGCAGAGTCTCCCTGCGGTGCTGCACGCACATGGCGGCGGACAGATGGAAGCACCGGCAATTCTCGGCTTGCAGCGACTCGAACAGGAACGCCGCCTCCTTTTTCGTGTTGCACACCACCAGCAGGCTGTCGCACGACGACAGTGCCTCCGCAACGATCTGCGGGAGCTCCTCCAGCTTGGCGCATCCGGCGTTTTGAATGTCGGTGCGCCTGAAGACGTCCCACAATGCCTTTTGCTGCGGAACCAGATCGACGGGCTGGCGGTGCGGCGGATGGTCGGCTGCCTCCAGACAGGGCTGGGTGGCGGAGCACAGAACAATAGTGGCGCCGCAGATCTCGGACAGGAAGTTGACCGCCAAATTAAACAGCGTCAGCATTTTGCCGGGAACGGTCTGCACCTCGTCGATCACGATGACGCTGCCGCACAGCGCGTGAAATCTGCGGATGGCGCTGGTCCTTCCGCTGAAGCAGGTATTCAGCAGCTGCACCAGCGTGGTGATAACGATCGGCGCCGACCATGAGGCGGTGAGCAGCTCCAGCGCCTGCAAGCGCTCCGGCGTCTCCTTCGGCTCGGCAAGGTTGGAGTGATGCTCCAGTATCAAAGCGTCGTCCCCTATGTAATCGCGGATGACCTGGGCATTTTGATCCAGGATCGACAGCAGCGGTGCGGTGAAGATAATTCGAGAGCAGTTCCACTTTGCCGCGTGGGTCAATGCGAAGCGGAGACTGGCCAGCGTTTTTCCGCCGCCGGTGGGAACATTCAGGCGGTAGACACCTCCGGGCCGGGCGGCACCGGCGGCACAGGTGTCGGAGATGGTGTGGCGCGCCAGATCAATGGGCGTTTTTCGCGGGAATGCCGCCAGCTTCTTCTCCATAAACGCCAGCCGTTCTGTCCAGATCGGCCGCATATCCTCTGGGAACACGGGCGGTTCTATCCCATCCATAAAAGCGGCGGTGTCCGTACGGTCTCCCTCGATCACGGCGGACAGGAGCATCCGTGCCAGAAGTCCGATATAAAATGCGGTCTCCCGATCCGCCTCATTGTCGTCCGCTTGGGTGGACAGGGCCGCCAGCCGATCCAGCATCGGGGTCATCTCCCGGACGGCATCGCGGAACAGATGCTCCAGCTCCTCCTCGGCGGCAACCTGTGCCAAAAAGCCCTGTCGGGATTCATCGTAAAAGATCCCCTCCTTGGTCTGGCGATGAAAAAAGCCGCTGTGCTGCTGGGGGTCGATACAGTCAAACAGGCCGTGATGTGAGCCAACGGCAAAGGCCAGCAGCTCTGCGGTCACGTCGGAGTAGGAGAACGTACCGCAGCCGCCGTGCCAACGATCCAGCAGAAGGCGCACGCCGGCGAAGGTGTGGTTGACGCTGCCCCGAACGGCGTTCCCACCGCTGGCAGCATCCGAAAGGTATTGCGCATACTCCTGTTTGTTTTTTCCGGCGTCGTGGAGCAGACCGGCCAGATAGGCGCTTTTTTCCAGACCCAGTGGCCGCAGTGCGGTTGCGGCCAGCGCCGCCGTGTTCCGGCAATGCTCCTGGACGGTTTGCCGCTCTCCGGTTTCGCTCGGTAAATGTGCAGGCGCACGGCAGGGCGATGGAGAAGCATCTTTCCGCAGCCTCACCCGGTGAGCTGCCTGTGTAAGGCCGTTCCGCCGTCGATACCATCGGCAGCGTCATCAGCCAGGCCGTGTAGCCCGCAAAAAACAACCGGAGAGGGACGGATGATGCCATCCGCCCCTCTCCGGTTGTTTCCTGTTCTCTCGGCTTTTGGGTCAAGCTAATAAGCCGTAATTAACCGTGTCACTCCTCCCCTGCCGCTACATATCGCTGCTTGGAACTGCGGGGTTTATCGGGCAGCGTCATCCGAATCGCTCCACACTCTACGAGAGGATCAAGGTAACGCCGCAGGGCATACTGCCCTGACGCAATATTTAGATATGCAATGATCTCGCTGCGGCTTCGAGGTGTACGGCAGAATTTCAGCAGACCTTTTTCGTCTTGCACGTTAGCTTCTTCTGCATCCTCATCGCCGACACTTCCTGCTGCACCCTGCTCACCATTGTACAGCGTCACGACAAATTCACTGCGCCGATCCGCGAATACCGGCTCTGGCAGATTGCGGTTTTTCATGGCAAACCGAATCGTAGGAATCCCGGAATAGCGATTCTCAGTTTCCCCCAGGGTCTCCATTACGGTAACAAGAACCGGGTTTCGGGTATCCGGCTGGGCATTGCCCAACTGGTCGAGAGTCAATCTACCATAAAGCCCACCCGGATTTGTGATCTCAATCCGATTGGAATACATGACCAACTGGATCGGCATTCCCTCGGTATGCAGACTATAATCCCGGTGTACCAACGCATTGAGTATCGCCTCGCGCACAGCGTCCATAGGATACTGCGGAATATCAATTCTCTCGCCTGTTTCTTTGTCGATCCTTGTGGCCGTCCGCATATTGGCCCGAACAAAGGTCAACGCACCCTCCAGCATATCCGGAAGCGTACCTTCGATCCGCTTTGTGTCGCTGAACCGGTTGCCCTCTGTGTCAAGAATGCCCATTTGCTCCGCAGGTACACAGGTGGCAATGATGCTCAGTTGCGGATAAAACGCCTGCGGGTAGAGTCCGAACAGCAGCAATGCCGCCATGGTGATTTTCCCATCCCGCGTGATGCCGGTCAGTTCATACTGCTGTGCCTCCGACATACCCGCCAAATTCGGACGCGCACATGTTTTTCTCTCCAAATACGTTTTTACCTTAGACATATCCAGCGATTGGAAGGACACCCTTTCCGCTGGACGAATATCGTCTTGATATTTCTTTCGGAACGCCTCGTAGCTGTACACTTCGTACTCCGTCATGGGCTTGTCTCCGTCACCTACGCGGATGTAGGATCCGTGCAGCCGCCCCTTGGCTGTTTTGAAGCAAGGGCGTTCCGCAATATCGACGGGTGGGATCTCCGCAGAGACAAATGTAAGCTCACCTTCATCCACCTCGGTAAATTGCGGTCGAACGATCGGCGTCATTTGTTCGCAGTATTCCATTACCTTGCGCTCCAAGTCCTGCGCGTCGTAGACGCCCACCTTTGCGAAGCCGTTCTTTTCCTCCAAGCCGAACACAAAGATTCCCCCGCTATTTTGATTGGAAAACGCAGAGATCGTATCATATAACCTTTCAGGACAGCCCTGCCGCGCCGCCTTTACTTCTATGGTTTGTCCTTCACAGCCACGAACCCGAATGCTTTCAATCAGATCGCGAAGCTCCTTTTCTACCATGCAAATCACTCCCTTGCGCTCATTTTAACATATAGAACGTAAGAAGTGAAGAAAATTCGCAAGACATTCCTTGACTTTTTTCGAGCTTTTCTTATGTTACTAAAAATAACGTAAGATGTTCTTGCGTTGCTTCTTGGGTTATTGGCGTGCATCTTGCGACAAGTGCCGAAAATTACTGCGCTGGTCATGGTATGCGTAATTTGATCACGCTGTAACCAAAGAACAGGCGTGGCAGCCGTGCGCTCACAGCATCTTGAGCCGCGCCATAAATTCCGCCGTGAGCGCCTCCTCTACATCCTCGTCACGCTGCATACGCCGGGCGTCGTAGTCTTTCCAGAGCAGCAGCACCTGCCGCACTGCCTGCTTATCACGCCGGAGCGTGCGGGTGTCCAGTCCCTCATACGCTGCGTGGTAGTCGGGATAGTGCAGGTTGTAGCGGCGGTATTCATCTATGGTGTTGTCAAACGCCTCAAGGCTGCCGTCAGGCACAAGCACCGACGCCGCCATGCACACCAGCCGCGCCAAACGCCGCAGGTGATCATCCTCCCCATCAAACCGCACCTCCGGCGCGAAGTCCTCTACCGGCGGGTCGGAAATAAAACGGCGGCGGTTATTCCCGTCCGTGTTGTTTCCTCGCAGCTTCATTCGCGGTATGGCTCCGCACTTCTCCAACTCCTTAGCATAGCGGCGGTAGCTGGAGGGTGAATGCTGTCCGTAGTTTTCAAGCCCATAGCTTTCAAAGCAGCCAAGCTCCACCTCGCCGCAGCGGGTCAGCCAGAGACAGAAGAACAGCAGCTCTGTCGTCAGCTTATCCGAGTGCTGGCGTTTTTTTCGGCGCGGAATGTCCATTAAACCTCCTCCTCTCAAAAATATTTTACAGAAAAATTTTCGCAAGTCAAGATTTCGGACAGCAGTATGCAACGATTTCGAAAACCAGCGTGCTATGATGCAGTCCCGCGAGATGCTTGAGATGCCCTCTCATCCATCCCGCCACCCCGTTGTATGATATGATATACAAAAGCGTCGGGAGAAACTCTGACGCGATTGGTGAAATGCTGAGAGTTCAAAGAAAGAAGGGCTTATGAAAATGGATATTCAGAGGGCAGCAGAACTGCTGGCGGCGCACAGCGCGAAAGAATTTGGTAATGCGCTGAAAGATCGTGAAGATCCGTTCAAGGATTTTTATAAATCCTTGCCCATTTGCATTTTGGATGCCGTGTTTTCCATCGGCGTCTGGTACACTTCGGTCGTGAACGTTGTCAACAGCTATATCGGGACGTTTGACCTTACCATATCCAGAACGCAGGCGGACGCGACGGAGCATACGATCCGCGATTTCCTTGCGAATGTTGCGAAGTATGATACGATTGAGGACTTTTCCAAGAATGTGCTTCACAACATGCAGCGGACTTCCAGCCGCAACGGCATTTTGAAGGCGGAAGCGTGCCGGGAGGTCGCGCTGGTCTGCCAGAAGCACGGCATCAATACGCTGCGCGACTTCAATGACTACGCGGACAAGGCCGCCCTTGACAAGGACATCAAGTCGGTGCGCGGCCAAAGCAGCGGCATCATGCTGAAGTACCTCTATATGCTGGCCGGTGATGAAAACCGCGTCAAACCGGACAGGCACATCGTGCGCTTCATCAAGGAGACGTGCGCTCTGCAGAAGCTGACGGACGATGATGTACAGGCAATTATGGTGCGTACGGTCGAAATGCTGAAGCCCGAATACCCGAATATCACAGTGCGCTTTCTCGACAGCCTGATCTGGGAAACGCAGCGGCAGTAACGACAGTGCTCCCTTCGAGGACGCGGAGCGACGGCGCTGCTCCTGATGCTTCATTCTGCGCCGCAGAGAGCGAGCCCGTCGCGCATTAGCGTACAAAAGAGCCAAAATTTCTTTGCTGACGAAACATGGGGAGGGTGCGGTTCCGCTGGATCGCACCCTCCTTGTATTTACGACTCCTTCAGTCACCGCTGGAAATCCTCCGCGGTGATAGCTCCCTCGTCGCATTTCTTTTTTTGCTCTCTGGCCTGCTCGCTCCACGCATAAAACTCGCTGTCGCTGATACGACCGGCCTTGATCCACGCAAAGCGGCGTTTGTACTCCCTGCGATAAACCTTGAACACCGGATCGCCCGCCTGCTTTAGCGTCCATTGCTGGAAAGCCCCCATCAGCCGGCAGCTGGACTGACCATCCAGCGGAGAACGGTCGCAGTACTCTGCGCTGACACGGCCTGTCTGCGCAAAGTACCGTCCGCAGTTCTTGCAGCGGCGCACAGTGATATTGCGCTCTACGCAGGTCTGCAAAGAAAAACTGATTATATCCGCCACCGTATTCGCGTACAGCACCGGCGCACAAGCATCGCCACCCACCGGCTCGAAGCGTGTGGTAAGCAGGCGAAACGGAAACAGCGTTGCGTCACTGGGACGGTCAGGCTGGTCGAAATGATAGTATCGCATGATTTGCTGGCTGGGTTCACGCCCAGCCTTGTCTATATCCAGTATCAACTCGAAGAAACGCTGGATCTGCTTCTGATACAGCGGCAGCTCCTCCGGCAGCGTCCGCAGCTCATTTAATGCCTCTGATACCGCAGTCGTGGCGTTCTCAAAACCTACGGAATGGAGATAGAACCACTTGGTATACAGCACGCGAAAGAAGCTGTGCATCTCCGCCAGCGCTCCCAGCCTGACCATGGCGTTGGTCACACGCTCACGGTCAAGGCTCTCCAAGTCATGTAGCCCACAAAAAACAACCGGAGAGGGACGGATGATGCCATCCGCCCCTCTCCGGCGCTTTCCTGTTCTCTCGGCTTTTGGGTCAGCGTTTGGGTCACGCAAAAAAAGCAAGTGCAATACACAATTATATAACCCCATAAACAGAAAAAGTTCCTGATTTCTTACGAAATCAGGAACTTTTTGGTGGAGACTGCTGGACTCGAACCAGTGACCTCCTGCGTGTGAAGATACGATGCGCGCCGGAAAGCGTTGCTCCGCAACGCTTTCCGCCCCTTTTGCGTGCTTTCGGCTCGGTGGGGCATCCATTGTGCCCATCCCATACTCCCCTGTCGTTTCCGCGTTTGGGTCACGGTTTGGGTCAGGCCGTATGGCGGCTCAAAAATGACCACGCTGTAATCAAAGAGTACCTTTACACTTCCTGTAAAGGCTTCGGCAGGGCTTTCCAATTTAAGTATTGATTGCCTTGTTGCCTGCACAGTAGTAGAGGTAAACCTCTTCCAGACCAATACCAGCTGCCGGTTCAAACTCTGCCGGGAGGTCATCGCCTACCAGGCGCAGCAGCTGCCCGCCTTGTCGTTGGAACAGCAGGCTCACGCTATGCTGATGCTGATACAACTCAATTTCCTCCGGTGTGCAGAACCGTTGGGCCACTTTTGTTTCAATCGAAGCGATCAATTCCTCTGGTGTGCCCGATTTTAACAGCGTTCCACTGTTCATCAGCAGCACCTGATTCGCAATACACTCCACATCACTGACAACATGGGTTGCCAGCAAGACAATATGATTCTGGGTAGCCCGGGCGATTAGCCCGCGGATCCGGATACGTTCCTGCGGATCTACTCCCGATGTAGGCTCATCCAAAATCAGGAGCGGCGGATCTCCAAGCATAGCCTGTGCCAGCAATGCCCGCTGACGCATACCGCCGGAAAACTGACCAAGCTTCCGATCTGCGGCGGCGGACAGCCCCACCTCCGTCAGCAGCCGCTCTGTCCCCTGAACCAACTCTTTGCGGGGAATGTTTTTCAGTCTGCCCATGTAATAGAGGAATTCTCTGGCTGTCATCTGCGGGTAATAGCCTTGGGCCTGCGGCATATAGCCTACCTTGGCTCGGTATCGCCCACCCAACTTTAGGATGTCAACACCATTCCACAGGATTTCACCGCAGTCGCGCCGCAGAGTGTCGGTCAACAGTTCAAACAAGGTACTCTTTCCGGCCCCATTTGCACCCAGAATACCATAGATACCCGGACCGAACTCATAGCTGAACTGGGATAGTGCCCGGATGCTCCCATAGCTTTTTGTCAATCCTTTGATTGTTAATTTCATCCTCGATACCTCAGCCACTGATGCCGCGAGGCCACCAGTGCAGTTATCCCCAGAACAGTCCACACTCCGAAGCAAAGTACATCTGCCCAGCGCACTGCCAAGCCATCCCCAGCAAGTTTTGCTGCCCAAGATACATATTCAAGTGAGGGTGCGCCCAACTGCGTTAACAGAACGGGCACCAGCAGGACGAGAGCGCTTATCCCAGCCGCTGGAAGCATGGCGGGCAGTCTGGAGGATATCCAGAGCGTCACACTGGCAGCAGATAAAAGCCCTACCAAACGGAACGCATAAAACCCGATCAGGTATACAAGCAGCGGCGTGCTGCCCAGATGGCTGTCCCAGTAGAACAAACTGTCGGCGTTGGCAGGGCAGGCGTCCCACGAACCACCGAGACTTCGAAACTGAAAGAGTTCGTATCCACTCCAAATAAGCCAAATACCGATGGACACGCATAGTGCAAGCACGGCTTTCCACCGCCAGAGTCTGGTTCGCCCCGCTGCGGTGCTGTGTAACAGCAGCTCCATCCCGTGATTTCTCTCGAGCCAGAAAACGCCGGGGATCGTCAAACACAGCGCCAGCAAGGAGACGCAAGCCGACACCAGCCGAAAGTCAGTGCCAGATCCGCCATAGATCCGCTCAAAGGGCTGGTCGTCCAATAGCTGCAGATCATCGTGCCCCGCTGCCTGCATATCCAGCAGCTCCTCATACCGTGCACACAGTTCATCCAGCGCCCAGCAACGCGCGGCATAGTATTCCCAAAAGGCTGCCTTGCTGTCATCCTCCAGCGATTCAGCATAGATCTGCTTTTCCTCCTGTCTGACAGACCGGATCTGTACCAGCACAGCCTCGTCCACAGGGCCGGTGTAAGTGCTGATATACTGAGCTAACTGGACTTGCTGCATATTGCTTGCTGCGGGAGGTGGTGTCTGCGACATAAGGAGTACGCCGCATACCCCCAAAAACAGTACCCCGCCACAATACAGCAGGAGCTTTTGCCACTCGAACACCAACACTGACTTGGGGTGACGAGACAGATATGCCCTTTTGCTCCGTCCTCGTCTCGGAAGGACTTTGAACACTGCGCCGTTCTGCCGCGTTCCGCGTGAGAAATGGGCGGAGATCAATGCCGCAGCCGCGCAGGCGAAGATCAACACCGCCGAAACAGCGAGCAATAGTGTCCGCTCCCTCACGGGGAACCCCAGCAGATCATAATTCAGATATCGTCCTGCCGCTTCCGCCGGAAGAAGCAGGCGAAAAATATTGAAGCCGGACAATGGGTACAGTGCGTCGTTCACATCATACTGCTTGAGCCAGTAAAACTCAAGCAGCAGAACAGCGCCGTACACGGTCAAGCCTAATGGAAGTGAGGGCAGCTTGGATAGTGCCAGCCATAGCAGAAGCCCTACAGCACACAGCCCTGCTGCGCTGAACAGGAAATACCAGAGCAAGACGCCTCCGACCGTAGCCGGTGCGGCCCAACGCTGGAAAAAAAGAATGGACTGCGCCGGAGCGTCTAAAAACAACGGCTGGCGATAGAGCAGTGTTCCAAGAAGCAGCATCCCGCCTTGCATCAGGAATGCGGCTATCGCAGCGGACATGGCGATAGCCCCGATCCGCCATCCGGTCACAGCGCAGCGTCCGTTGATGCAGCTTCGCTCCAGTGTTTCCAGCCCCAATCGCTTGGGCTCCAAAATCAGTGTAATGGACACCACCATCAAGCACAGACTGAATATCACCGAGGTTCGGTTCTTCATGATCGACGTCACCACATCCCCCGGCTGTAGCTTGAGCGCTGCATCCCGTGTTGAGAGATAATCCGTCTCCGTCTTGTCTGCGTTGCGGTATACAAATGTGTGAGGATCAGAAAACAGCGGGTTACGGCGAATGACATCCGCCTGCGATGATATGGAGCTTAGGAACTCATCATAATTCATCTGATAAGTTAAGCGATCCATCCAGCGGGTCACCGCCTTCTGAGCGGCAATGTCCTGCGCAGGGGCAGTCCCGTCCCGTACAGCTTGGAACATCGCATCAAAGTTGTCATACTGCGTTCGATAGCGGGACAGCAGCTCATCATCCACTTGCCCCTGCCCAGCTTCCATCTGGGCCAACAGTCTTGCGGCGTTCCATCCCTGCAAAGTCTGATTTTCCTGTTCCAATAGGGCAAGACCATCTTCTGGTGAAACCTCGGAAAGTGTCTGCATCCACTGGTTCGTATACTCGCGATAAGCGTGTACCGAGCCGCCCGCTTGAGAGGACTGTTCTCTTGCGTAAAGGCCCAGATTGCACAATAGGAGCAGCACTGCGGCGCCCAGCCAGACGCGGTTAGAGAAAATCCGTATCCACTCTGCCATAGCAATCAGCCTACGGGCAGCATTTGGGCAGAGCCGGACGAAACAGCAGCCTTTTCCAAATACAGGGTCGGGCAGTAGGAGCCGTTACGGTCATCACAGAAAAAGACATAGCCTGGAGTAAACAGCAGAAGCAGCGCGTTTCCGGACTCCTGAGGTACGGGGATAAATTGCTGCAAATTTCCCTGAAGATCGTATACCTTTACACCTCGCTCTTCCGCGGGGACTGTGCCTTGGGAGTCCATATACCGAATGGCGTTTGTCAAATAGAGATACTGATCATCGTATGCCGCGGCGCCATATTCCAAAACAGGATCAAAGCTGCGATGCTTTGTCACAGACTTTTTCTCCATATCCATTGAATAGACTCCATCGCCTGTTACTGCCCAATAAAGGATCCCGTCCTGCACGGTGAAACAGTTGCTGATATCCCAACCCTCCACCAAGGGGACAGCCTCCTGCGTTGTAAAGTTGTAGCCCCATAGAGTGTTGGTCCCGTCCGCAGTATTTTTCTCCGTCACAAACAGCCAATTCTCTCGAAACTCAATGGCGATATACGACTTGTCGCTGTCGCCCTCCTCGCCAAAAAGAAAGACCCCCTCATCTTTGCTGTCGATTCCGGTGAGATAGATCTTATGCTGCCAGGAATCCTCCTGCAAGAGATTCAGCTCTATGGCCAAATACGAGCCATACACGCGAAAGGAGTACCCGAGCGAGGAGATCCCGGGCCAGCTTTCCTCGTTTAGTATGTTCAGACTTTTGACCAGCTCGCGACCGCCTCCGCTAAGATCCATACGATATAACGCGGGCTTCGCATCCTTGCCTGCATCTATGTAGTACAGGTTATCTCCGGCAGCATAGATCGATCTTGAAGGCGTATTGAGCCAAGCGGTGCAGGAACTGTTTTTGTGGTCGCAATCCGCTTGAAAGCAAAGGGGAAACAGCTGGGATGGCTGGGAGCGACCTACATAAAACAGTCGGCCGGAGTCAAAGAAAATATACAGGTCTTTCGTATAAGCAGTGACTCCATGAGAAGGAATATACTGATTATAGTCAGTTGCCGTCTCGTCCTGAACGGCGGACTGTCCGCAGGAAGAAAGCAGCGTCAAAAGCAAAAGCAGGACGGCTGCTGCTCCACAAGTTCTAAGCCTGTGCGACATTTTATCGACCTCCTCCATTTGTCTGCCTCCCGCTTCGCGGGAAAGCCTCCGTGATTTTTGGGGACCTGCTTACATTTGAATCGTATCATATCACATAATATAAGTCAAACCGATTTGGCGGATTTGTTCAAATCGACCAAATTTGGCATTTTCCAAGGACAATGAACGTTCGAGTAAAAGAAGCCTGTGTTGCACGATTCTACCGCTCACAAACGGCGGACAAACTAAATATATTATCTATTATCGCCGTGCTGTACGGCTGAATGTGACAAGCAGAGGGCAGGCCATTAGCCTGCCCTCTGCTTGCCTACGACTCTTTCAGCCACCGCTGGAATTCGCCCTCAGTGATGATACCTTCATCACATTTCTTTTTCTGCTCTCTGGCCTGTTCGCTCCAAGCGTAGAACTGGCTGTCGCTGATACGCCCGGCCTTGATCCACGCAAAGCGGCGTTTGTACTCTCTGCGGTAGACCTTGAACACCGGGTCGTCCGCCTGCTTCAGCGTCCACTGCTGGAATGCGCCCATCGCGCGGCAGCTGGACTGACTGTCGAGTGGTGTGCGGTCACAGTACTCCGCGCTGATGCGGCCTGTCTGGGCGAAGTACCGTCCGCAGTTTTTGCAGCGACGCACGGTGATGCTGCGCTCCACGCAAGTCTGCAAAGAAAAGCTGATCATATCCGCCACGGTGTTCGCGTACAGCACCGGCGCGCAAGTATCGCCATCCACCGGCTCAAAGCGCGTGGTCAGCGGACGGAACGGGAACAACTCCGGGTCGCTGGGCTGGTCGGGCTGGTCAAAATGATAATACAGCATGATTTGCCGGCTGGGCTCGCGCCCGGCCTTGTCTATATCCAGTACCAACTCAAAGAACCGCTGGATCTGCTTTTGGTACAGCGACAGCTCCGTATGCTCCGGGCTGCGTCTATGGTAGCGCGGCGAATAACGGTCTTGCAAAAGGTATCGTGTGTATGCCGGATATGTTCTTGATACTTTTCGTGTTCGGTCATGGAAAATCCCCCTTTCTGAATAATGGCAGAGGGCGGCAGCATTTTATGCTGTCGCCCTCTTGATTACCGAACAGCAAAGACGGGCGGGGCTGTCAACGGCG
>ERZ772855.212-NODE-212-length-74255-cov-25.698464_pt1 | contig 74255 bp, 99 predicted proteins | sample MGYA00511900_ERZ772855 | MGnify/ENA primary metagenome ERZ772855 (study PRJEB29015, sample SAMEA2737701) | human gut metagenome | biome: human gut; feature: human-associated habitat; material: faeces | place: China | collected 2012 ... | reverse complement strand
TGGCATAGTGGCAGAAGCCGCCTAGCCGATATGTTAAATTTTTAACGGACTATTATTATATAAAAAAATTATATTTTGTTTCCATCACATACACCGGCTGATACTTCGTCCCCGCATTCTTCAACATCCCTTCCTTCACCAGCTCACGAATCACCCGCGTAGCCTTTGACGAATTAAATCCTGTGAGCTGTTCAAAATCACGGCGTTGCAGGAAAGCATGCGTTTTGAAATACTCTACCAGCTTTTGTTTCATTTCTTTCTCGTCCAACTTGGCAGAATGATGGGCATCATCTACCTCACGCTCCAAGCACACATTCCGGAAACGATTGATTAAATCCTTGTCGGGCGTGAACTTGATGCTTCTCACCTGTACATCGTCATCCTTTATATATCGAGGATTGATGTCTGGCGCACATTTCAGACTCAAACTAAAATAGCCGATACCCTCCAAATGTACGGCGTACCCATCGCTCAGTTTCTCATAAAGTTCATCGTTCAAAGCCGTGATAACTGCTGCTACATCGGCTGGAGAGGCGGTACATTTCTTGTGTATCGCTTCGCGGATTTCACGAGTGGTCACCACATCTTTGGTTATCACTTTTGCATGTAGTTTTGGAGAAGACATGCCTTCTTTTACCGGATTCTCAAACAAGTCAAATTTAATAGCCATAATCATTTTAGTTATATGATAGTCGTAATTCCTAAAAATGCTCTTACAAAAATACCTAAACACGTTGCAGTCAAGACCGCAGCACGAACGTGACGAGATATCAGCACGAACGTATCAAGACGTCGTCACGTACGTGTCGATGTAAACTTAGCTCTATTTTTAGAAAAGTACAAAAAAACACCTATTAATTTTAATTCTAAGATATCTTTTAAAACGCCACCTTATGGCAAAGCGTTTTTCACATTATATAACCTCAAATATTATTATATCTAACAAATAATCACTATATTTACACCAAACTAAGAAATAACCATGGAAAGTATATTCAAGAAGCAGGACCTGTTCCTTGCTCAAATGCGTAAAGACTACATAGCAGGGAATATCCCTCATACAGACATACTCAAGCCTTACCTTGAGTGGAAGAATGGAGGAGCACTCATTACTTCTGCCATCACTAAAGATGAAGCTATTACCATTATGTGGCATACACGAAAATTGCTGGAACACTTTTATGATATGTATCCTGATGCTTACAAGGATATTCCTGCACATAACAGTGATGACCCATGGCAAGAGTACACCGGGTATGGAAAAGATAAATACACCGTAAGCTATCTGGAAGCCATTGATGGCGAAATGACTTCTTTACTGTCAGGAGGGTTTTTCCATGAATGAAAGAAATGTAATAGTGCTGATCATGGAAGGGAGATATGAGTTCTATGGTTCTCCCGCAGCTCTTTATTCCAAACATACAGCTGATGAACTAGGTATCACTCAGGGAGGATTGAACAATTATTTTTGCATGCAATCTAAAAGTACGTATAAGTCTTATCGAAACAATAAATGTGAAATTATCAAAGGAACAATAATCACTAACCGCAATAAAAAATAGCAACAAGATTATGGATGTCCTTTCCAAAGACCAGCGACACAAAAACATGGCTGCTATTCATTCGGCTAATACCAAGCCGGAAATGATAGTCAGAAAGTATCTGTTTGCCCACGGATTCAGATATCGCCTGAATCATCCGCGTCTGCCAGGGCGTCCGGACATTGTACTACGAAAATACCGCACCTGCATCTTTATTAATGGCTGTTTCTGGCATGGTCATGAGGGGTGCAAATATTATGTTATACCAAAAACGAATACAGAGTTCTGGACAAACAAGATCAACCGTAACATCGCACGCGACAAGAAGGTCCAAAAAGAACTGGCTAAAATGGGATGGCATTGCATCACAATATGGGAATGTGAACTGAAACCCCAGAAAAGAGAGCAGACACTTGTTTCGCTGGAATACACGCTCAATCACATTTTTTTAAAAGACCACACTGTCAACTATTATATAAACGAAGAAGAGGAAACATTAAGAGCTGCAGAAGATACAACCTGCTGCTACACTCCCGTCCCCTCAAAATAAACAGCTCCACTCGCCCATCCCACAATTCCAAAGCCGGATCGGGCATTCCTCTACCTCCAACATTCGTAAAAACTAAAAAAACAAAAAAACGCACAACAGACAGAACATTCCTGAGCTGTGGGCTTTTATAAATAAAAAAGCCTATAGTTATGAAGACTACAAAATTTATCTTATGCATGGGAGCCTTGCTGACACTGAACCTGGCACCCATACACGCAATTGCAGGAAATGCAGGTATAGAGAATGGTGAAACGGTAATTTGCCGCGGTCAGGAATCGCATACATCTGGTCCAATGGTGCAAATTGGAGTAGATGCTCCCGACTTTCAGGCTACCAACGCAGAAATGAAGGAAGTCAGCCTGTCGTCTTTCAAAGGTAAGCGGGTTATTCTGAATGTCTTTCCCAGCCTTGATACGCCTACGTGTGCCATGTCGGTCCGCCAGTTTAATGCCCGGGCTTCGGAACTGGAAAACACAGTTGTGCTATGTATTTCGATGGACTTGCCTTTTGCACAGTCGCGCTTCTGTACCGTCGAGGGGCTGGAAAATGTGATTCCGCTATCTGTTTTCCGCAGTCATGACTTTGTACAGGGATATGGTATTCAGCTTGCTGACGGTCCGTTAAGGGGACTGACGGCACGGGCTGTTATCGTAATAGATGAAAACGGCAAAGTGCGTTATACGCAATTGGTAAAAGAAGTTTCGAACGAACCCGACTACGAGGCTGCACTTCAAGCAGCAAACGAATTGTAAAGACTGAGGTCTTACAGTACGATTCATAAAAAAACTGAACAAAAAATATACTATCGAGCATTGGTAAAAAAAATTAATTTATTACCTTTGTTCGTATATGAAGGAACTGCTTCACATACTCCCCGCTCTGCTTGCTCTCTGTTTATGTGTTTCCTGCAAGGATACAAAAGCAAAGAGCAAGCGGATTGTGCCTGTCGGAATATTGGCTGATGGTGATCTTGCATTCCGGCGCGGTACCGGACTGCTAAGTCACGTGATTACTTCTGCCAGCAAAGACGGGGTTTACTCGCACGTAGGAATCTTAAAACAGATTGACAATGAATGGTTCGTTATTCATGCTGTCCCCGATGAGCCTGATTTTGAGGGTGACACCGATCGTGTAAAAACAGACCCGTTATCACGTTTTTTCGCCGAAGACAGAGCCGTACGTGGCGCAATAGCCAGAATTATGGATGATTCTATTGCAGCTTCGAGGGCTGCACATACTGCCTGGGAGATTGCTCGAAAGGGAACTCTTTTTGATCATGATTACAATCTGGCAGATACTTCACAAATGTATTGTACCGAACTTGTAGAATTTGCCTACCAGAAAGCGGATATCTGTCTTTCGGAAGGAAGACGTACGCAAATCAATGTTCCGGCAATGGGAGGAACATACCTCATGCCCGACGACATTGCAGCCAACAAACGATTAAAAATATTATACAGTTTTCCGTAAACTCAAGGTTTTTCTTTTCCTATATTCTATATTTATTAACTTTAAAATGTAAACACTATGATGAAACAACTGATTCGTTTGGGATTGATGCTGGTTGCTGTGCTAGCTATGGTATCGTGTACACCCAGTACACCTGGAGCCGCACTGAAAAATTACATGTCGGCACTAAGCGACAAGGATTATGAGAAGTTCATTGACGGATGCAACATCTCTGAGGCTGACTCTGACAAAGCTAAGGAAATACGCGAGGGGCTTATTGCTATGATTCAGGAAAAGGGTTCCAAAACTATTGAGAAAAAGGGCGGACTAAAAGAGATTGAAATTGTTTCTGAGGAAATGGCTGAAGACGGCAACTCGGCGATTGTCACTTACAAGCAGCATTATGGCGACGGAAGTGTCAAAGAAGATACTCAGAAAATGATAAAGGTGGATGGTAAATGGCTGATGGATATCGGTAAATAATGAATAGGTAATACAGAAAAGGGGCGTCGTAAAGCGCCCCTTATTTTTTACCGGCGTGCCCGTAGCTCCCAGAAGGCTACAGCTGAGGCTGCCGCTACGTTCAGTGAGTCGACACCATGCCACATCGGTATGCGGACTACATAATCGGACTCTGACAGTACCTCGGCTGGAAGGCCGTCGCCTTCGGTACCCATCACAATAGCCAAACGGGGAATTTCCTTAAGCTCCGGATAATCGATGGGAACGGAACGGTCGGTCAGAGCAAGGGAAGCGGTACAGAACCCCATTTCACGCAACGAAGATACGGGACGGGGAAGCCATGTCCAGGGTACGAGAAAAACGGAGCCCATCGACACGCGTACGGCACGGCGGTTCAAAGGGTCGCACGAGTCGGGTGAAAGAAGGATGGCATCGATGCCCAGGGCTGCCGCTGAACGAAAGATGGCTCCGATATTGGTCGTATCGACAACACCGTGAATCACGGCAACACGACGGGCATCGCGACAGACTTCCTCGGGAGTACGTGGAGCGGGACGCCGCATGGCACATAATACACCGCGTGTAAGCGTGTAGCCGGTAAGGCTTGCCAGAAGCTCGCGGCTGCCCGTATAAACGGGAATGTCACCGGCACGAAGAATGATATCGGCTGCATCTCCTTCGATATGTTTTTTCTCACAAAGCAGTGCAAGAGGCTGATAACCGGCATCGAGTGCCACACGGATTACTTTGGGGCTCTCGGCTATGAATATGCCCCTTTCGGGATCTATGCGGTTACGCAACTGGGCTTCGGTCAAGGTTCCGAACACGTCTACTCCTGGGTGTTCGAGGGAGGTTATTTCTATTACGGGCATATGGATATTCTTTTTCTTGCCAAAGTTAAGAAAGAATATCGGCCGGAGCAAAGTTTTTTTCTCTACCTTTGTCAGCGAAGAAAACAAACTAAAGAATAACAGTTATGCTACATTTTGATACAGACTATATGGAAGGGGCACATCCGGAAGTGATGCGCCGCCTGATGGAAACTAATCTGGAACAGACATCCGGATATGGAAGCGATGATTATACACGCCATGCCCGTGAACTGATACGCCAGGCATGCGGACAGCCCGAAGCGGGAGTATATTTCCTGGTTGGGGGTACGCAGACCAATGCAACTGTCATCGACGGGCTGCTTGCCCGCCATGAAGGAGTACTGGGAGCAGAAACAGCGCACATCAATGTGCACGAGGCAGGAGCCATCGAGGCTTCCGGACATAAGGTGCTGACATTGCCTCAACATGAAGGAAAGCTTTGTGCTGAGGAGGTAGAAGCATATATCGCCGATTTTTACCGTGATGAAACTTACGAACACATGGTGGCTCCGGGAATGGTGTATATTTCTCACCCTACTGAATATGGTACACTGTACTCGCTCAGTGAACTGGAGGCTTTGAGCCGGGTATGCCGCAAGGCGAATATTCCGCTTTATATGGATGGTGCACGTCTGGGATACGGTCTGGCTGCTCCAGGTACAGATGTCACCTTGCAGGACATTGCCCGCCTGTGTGATGTGTTTTATATAGGGGGAACAAAGGTGGGTGCATTGTTCGGCGAGGCAGTAGTGGCTCCGCATGCGGAACGTCTGCCGCATTTTTTCCCGCTGATTAAACAGCACGGAGCACTGCTCGCCAAGGGACGCCTGTTGGGTATTCAGTTTGAAACGCTGTTTACTGACGGACTTTATCTGGAGATGGGGAAACATGCTGTCCGTCTGGCACAGAAACTGAAACAGGGTTTTGTCCAAAAAGGGTATAAACTTCATATGGATTCGCCAACCAACCAGCAGTTTGTCTGCTTGCCTAACGCGGATATCGACCGCCTTTCGGCACATGCAACCTTCGAGTTATGGGGACCACGCGGAGAAGAGGAAACGGTGGTACGCTTCGTAACCAGCTGGGCTACACGCGAGGCTGACGTAGACGCATTGATCGATTTACTCTAATCGGCTTCTTCGATAGAGAAACGGTTTACGGTGACGGCAATGGAATATTTTATCAGTCCGTCACCGGAAAACATGGTTCCACCGCCTTGTATACACATACGTACGCTCATACCATCGTTTGCCGTGAGAAGATATTCGCCGGAATGCTTCTGCTCGTTTACGGTATACCACATGCCGTTCTGTCCGTATTGTACCTCGACGTAGCTTCCATCGGTTTCATAATCCCATGAAAGCCGGTATCGGGAAGTGTTTCCCCGGTGAAAAGTAAATATACAGGTGGATTCGTCATAGTCGACATACGACAGTGAGGTCACTTCTTCCGGATAGAAATTCAGGGCTATGCGGCTTACCGTATCATTGGATATTATGTTATTCATAACATACTCGGTATAGGTTTCTCCCAAGTGCTTCTTTTCAAGGGGATAATAGTCGAGTTCTTCATTCTGGCAAGAGCCAAACCACATGGCAGCGCATATAATCACTGCCATGCTATATACTATTTTCATGCTCATTCGTGTTCTGTTTCGTTCTGTAACATTTCAACAGGAAAATCTTCCTCGTGAGGTGCTGGTCTTCCGGCTTCGGGCATCGGATGTGGCACAGGCTGCTCGGGCTTCATTGTCAGCCACAGGTCGTACTGCTCGTCTGTCAGAATCTTACGGAGCTTCTTTATTTTCTTTTCGGCACGCTCTTGCATCTCTTCTTTCATCTTATCATCGCCGGCTGGTGGTGTCATCATAGGAGGTCTGCCTCCGCCCATCATTGGAGGCTGACCTCCACCATTCATCATCGGGGGACGTCCTCCTTCTCTCATTGGAGGACGGTTCATGTCCTTTCCCCCACGGCCTATCAGGACCTCCAGTTTTTCCCTTTCTTCTTTCAGATTAAGCTTGTAAATCTTCTTATATTGCTTCTCGGTAAGATTGAGTACCTTATCCATTTCATCGGTACGCCTGCGTGCCGTCTTCTCAGGGTTAGGTATCTCTTTTTTCTGAGTATTTTCTTTTTGTTGCGGTTCATCGTATGATGTAGCGGCAACGGCTTCTGCTGAAATTGGCATCAGAGCAGCCAGGCAGACAGCCCACATTGTTTTTCTCATCTTCATCATAAAATAAGTTTTTAAGGGTTGTTGTTTCGGATGACAAATGTAAAAACGCTGACTTATATGTGGAAATAGAATCAACCAACCCGCCCATTCTATCGGTTAACTCCCGACAAATCAGATTTTCCATAAAACGGCTTTACAGAAAAAGGTATATAAAGATAAAATAAGCACACTTGGTCTGCAAAATCATTCCATTCGCCGATTTTAGTTGCAACGGGTAAGGTACAAACGTATTTTTGCAGGCATAAAACTACCACAACAATGAAACATCTGCAAAAACAGCTACTTCTCGAACAAATTATTTATCTTTCCATTTGGGTGTTGATACTGGGAACTCCGCTCATCGGTTTTCTGCTCGACAATGATCATCCGCTGGAGGGAAGCGAACTGTGGAAAGAGGTAAGTGATACTTGGCTTATGGTGCTTCCTTTCTTTCTGCTGTTTCTGATACATAACTATGTACTCATTCCACGCCTCCTGCTCAAGAAATACTATACGCGCTACGTCTTGTCGTTGATTTTTACCATCGGTATCTTGTTTCTGTATCTTCCGGGATGTATACAAGTGTTCAATCCTCACCCGGGATTCCGTCAGCATAAAGAGTTTATCGTGCAGGATTCGGCCTTCGATATGCCTCACATGCAGCATCTTCCCGTACTTCCTTCCGATGAGAAAGAAATACATCCGATACGCCCGATGCATCCGCCTTTTCTGCTGATACATATTACGGTAGCTATCTTGTTGGTAGGTTTTAACCTGACCATCCGTTTCTTCCTGAAATCGCTTCACGATGAGGAAATGCTTAAGGAACTGGAACATCAGCATCTGGAATCGGAATTGCAGTACTTGAAGTATCAGCTTAATCCGCATTTTTTCATGAACACCCTGAACAATATTCATGCATTGGTCGACATCGATTCGGAAAAGGCAAAAAGAACAATCATTGAACTTTCGAAGTTGATGAGATATGTGCTCTACGAAGCCAACAAGAGCCAGATTTCACTGGAACGTGAAATTCAGTTTCTCGAGAACTATATTGCGCTGATGAAGTTGCGATATACCGAGCGGCTTACCATCTGCACGGACTTTCCAATAATCGTACCTCGGGTACAGATTCCTCCCTTGCTGTTCATTTCACTTCTTGAAAATGCATTCAAGCATGGAGTGAGTTACCGTGAAGATTCGTTTATCGATGTACGCATAGCACAAGTAGATGAAGGTATTTTGTTTGCATGCAAGAACAGCAAACACGCCTGTACGCACGATACTCATCACGGCATCGGCATTGAGAACATAAAGAAAAGACTTCATCTGCTCTACGGCAACAATTATACATTTACTACAACTGAAGACGATACGTCTTACCATGTTTTACTTATAATCCCTCCGCTATCATGAAATGTCTGATTATCGACGATGAACCGCTTGCGCTGACTCAGCTCTCGGGGTATATTTCACGTATTCCGTTCCTGACGCTGGTAGCCTCGTGCCAGGATGCCTGCCAGGCTTCCGAAATACTGGCTCACACTCCTGTTGACTTGCTTTTTGCAGACATAAACATGCCGGACCTGAACGGTATAGATTTTGTCCGTTCACTTCCGAACCCTCCCATGGTTATCTTTACTACTGCATACTCGGAATATGCCATCGAGGGGTTCCGGCTCAATGCCATTGATTATCTGATGAAGCCTTTCAGCTTTGCCGAATGTCTGAGGGCAGCCGAAAAGGCACGACAAATGTACGGACTGACGCATAACACTGCCGAACCTGAAGAGGAGAAAAGTACACTGTTTGTGAAAAGCGAATACAAGGTAATACGCATTGACAAAGAGAAAATCCTGTATATAGAGGGGATGAGTGAGTATGTGTGTATTTATATGGAAGACCGGCCTAAGCCTGTCATTACACTGAACAGCCTACAAAAGTTGTCGGCCATGCTTCCTCCGAACTTTATGCGGGTGCATCGTTCGTACATTGTCAATCTGAACAAGATTACCGAAATTTCTCGTTTCCGTATTCTTTTCGGCAAAGACGTGTATATCCCCATTGGAGAAAATTATAAAGAGCAGTTTATGGCATATATCCATCGGCTGGGACTTATCTGATTGAAGAAATGGTTATCTTTGCAGCATCTCTGAAATAAAATGATCTGCTTTATGGAAAAGGAAAAAGAAATACATTCTTGTGTGGACTGCGGTACACAAAACTGCAAGTATAAAGACCGTACTTATCCTGATTTCTGCCTGACAACTAACTTGAAGGAAGAAGACCGCCAGTGGGCGCTGGAACGATATGACGAGGGAAACAACCGCCAGGTGATGATAGCCAGTGCGGAAGTGGAATACGAGGGATACTGCCAATGGACACGTGTACAGGAAATCATGGAGTTTGCACGTAAAATCAATGCACACCGCATCGGTATAGCCAACTGTATCGGACTGATAAATGAAGCACGTATCTTTGCCCGCATTCTTCAGGCAAACGGTTTCGAAGCGTATTCGGTAATCTGCAAGGTTGCCGGACAACCCAAGACTTCGATGGGTATTCCTGCTGAATGTGAAAGTATAGGAGCGGCCATGTGTAACCCGATTTTACAGGCACGGCTGCTGAATGAAGCAAAGACAGACCTGAATGTGGTAATCGGATTGTGTGTAGGACATGACAGTCTGTTCTACAAGTATGCTGAGGCTTATACTACCACGCTGGTAACAAAAGACCGTGTTACGGGAAACAATCCGGCTGCTGCTCTTTATACTGCTAATTCGTATTACCGGAAGAAATTCTTTAAGGGGAACGAGAAGAAGTAAATGATTCGTACAAACAGCCTGAATGATACAGTATCTATACAACGTACAGACAATACCAGATTAACTATCAATGACAGCTGTCTTATCAGAATCAAAAAATTAAAAGATATAATCTAAACAGAAAGTCAATCAGCCTGTAAAAAATGTTCAGGCTGATTGACTTTCTCGGTTTATTTCAGTTTCTTGCCATCAGAAAAGGCATTGCCGACTTTTTTACCAATCTCCAGGTAATCATGATGAATAGGATCGTAGGTAATCGGCTTCAACTTGGTTACATCTACTTTACCGTCTTCTCCCAATACGGCTTCATCTACAGAAATGTTGACAATCCGTCCTGTCATGAAACAGGTTTCGGGATCGTATGAAACGAGCTCACACTCCAGCGTCATGGGAAGTTCTTCGATGACGGGAGCATTGACAAACGCCGACTTTACTGCATGAAATCCGGCATGGGCAAACTTGTCCGGTTCCTTATTGCCGGACACGATACCTACATAGTCGCATTCCGCTACGCGGTCTGCCGTACCCATACTTACGGTAAATGCACGTGTCGCAAGGATATTCTTTGTTGTCTTGTGTTCTTCTGCCAGACAAATTCCAACCATGTTGTCTGTATAAACTCCTCCCCATGCTGCATTCATGGCATTGGGTAATCCGTTTTCATCGTAGGCTGCCACGATAAATACGGGCATCGGATACAACCAGGTCTTTACACCAAAATTCTTTCTCATAGGTATTTACTCCTTTCTTTAAAATATATCTTTTCAGCTAGATTCTTTTTTTCAGGTATTACATTGCTTTCTCCGTAATGGCTACTTTGATGACTCCATCCTGCCGGTTCTCAAAAATACGGTATGCTTCTTCTATCTTGTCAAGCGGGAAACGGTGGGTAATGAGTGGTGTCGTATCGATCTTGCCTTCGGCTATCAGGCGAAGAATCTCTGCACAGTCGCATCCGTCTACACCACCGGTCTTGAAAGTCAGGTTCTTTCCGTACATATCGGGCAATGGGAGTTGCTGGGGACGATCATATAGTGCCACGATGGTAACGATGGCATTCGGACGGGCACATTCCCACGCCAGCCGGAAGGTATCTTCCGCTCCTGCAACTTCGATGACGACATCGGCTCCTCCATGTGAACTAAGCTTGCGTATCTGTTCGACACATTCTTCGGGGCGCACCACGATTACTTCCGGATAATGCTCGTGTACAAAGCGGATACGCTCTTCCGACTTTTCGCATACAACGATACGCCGGGGATGTTTCAGCATGGTACACAGCAAGGTGCATATACCTGTAGGACCGGCTCCGATAATGAGCACCGTATCATCGGATGAAATCTCGGAGATACGTGCTGCCCAAAAACCAGTGGCAAGAATATCACCTACAAAAAGTGCCTGCTCATCGCTTACTCCCTCGGGAATACGGTTCAACCCCTGATCGGCATAAGGGACACGCACATATTCTGCCTGTCCTCCGTCGATGCGGCATCCCAATGCCCAGCCTCCCTGCTCGTCTTCGCAATTGTTTACATATCCATGACAACAGAAAAAGCATTCTCCACAAAAGGTCTCCACGTTGACCGTCACACGGTCGCCGGGCTTTACGGAAGTGACCTTCTCTCCTACCCGTTCGACAATACCCACCATTTCATGGCCGACTGTAATACCGGGTACGGCACGGGGTACACTTCCATGCTTAATATGCAAATCGCTGGTACAGATACTCCCCAGTGTGACGCGTACCACAGCATCACGCGGATCTTTTATTTCCGGCACGGGTTTCTCCATCATCTGGAACGTGCCATGTTTGATATAAGTATAGGCTAACATAGTTTATTCTTTCTTAGTTTGCTGTTTCGAATGATAAAGGTAAACAAAATTCTTTCATTTTTATTGTACAAAACAGAAATAATATCTATTTTTGGCGCAATGAAACGCATATCACCATCGGGTGATAATTTTATAGAATTTCTGAATATACAACAAATGATTGTCAAAGACACAAAACAAATGATTCGTTATGTTCGGCTGGTTTCCTGAGGAATTTCTGGCATAGAACTTAATTGATCGAATTGCTGCTGACGGGGCGGCAGGGATTGTTGTGTTCTTTGACGTACTTGGCATTCTAACCTCTGCTTTAAAAGGGAAAGCTGAGGTTCTCTGCTTTTGATGAGGCGGACATCAACTCATATCATCCGCCATACTGCTTTATACTTCAAAATCTAATTCATTTATTCATTTGTTGTTTATGGAAAATATTATTTTACGTGCTATGCGCACCTTTGATGAAAGTGTATGTGCTCCTGAATACGCCAGAAATCAATTGGCTATTGAAATCATATTCCCCGAAGCTCCTGTTTTTATAAACGAGCTGGCTGTACGTGTTTACTCGGAAGACTACCAGTTGATTGGAGCGGATGTCTATTCTCCGTCTTCCCGAAAAACTCCCCGAAAGGTACGTTTTATTGTGCTGTCGGATACATTCTGGGACGAAAACCTGTATCATATTTTCGTATTTCAGAACGGACTTCCCAAATGGACTGTTTCTCTGTCTCCCTCGCCTTCTTACGAGGTTTGGAAAAAAGAGAAGTTGGATGAACTGGAATCACATCCCGACAAGAAGTTTTTTATCGAGCGCCTCTGCCCGACCGACTGGTGGCAAAACATGTACTCTGAACAGTTCCAATTTCCTTCAGCCGAAAAAGTAATCGGAAAGCTTTATTCCTACTCGGAGGCAGAAGGGGTATGTCCTCACCTTCTCGTAACGGGAAACAACCTGATGACAAAGGCTTTTTCCTGCTTCATTCTGGCAGCTTATCTCACCGGTAATGACAAGTCGGAACAGGCTGTTTTTTCATTGGGTGAACTGGTTTCGGGCAATCTGCAATGGAGTGAGCTGACCGAACATATCAGACAGAAGCAGGTGATCGTGATGAATGTCCCGCAACTGGAGTATAGCGCCAGCACGGTAAACTTGCTTTCTATGTTGGGTGATATACTCAGCAAAGAAGATTTCTCCCGTCCGGTATTCATTTTCCATGGTACAGAAGAACATATCAATCAACTGTTTCAGGAATGTGAGGCGATAGCCGGAATGTTTGCCGAATATAATACTTTCCACATCAGTTTGTCCACTGAAATGCCTCCGATAACCCTTAACGATACTGAGTTTCAGCCGGCATTGAGAGAAACACCTTTTGCCGAATTTTCAGCCGAAGAGGAACTACAACAAATGGTCGGACTGAAACAGCTTAAAGAGGATATACAGGAGGCACGGATGATGTCGCTTTTTCTTAAAGAGCGCAGGGAACTCAATCTCGATCTATGTGGAGATAGCCGTTACCATATGCTCTTTCTGGGAAATCCCGGAACAGGCAAAACAACGGTAGCCAGACTGGTAGGGAAAATGTATCATCAGATGGGACTATTGTCGAAAGGGCATACAGTAGAAACCTGCCGTACGAACCTGGTAGGTGAATATTTGGGACATACGGAAAAAAACACGAAGGAGGCAATCGAGGAAGCTCGTGGAGGTGTATTGTTTATCGATGAAGCTTATACACTGATAGAAGGTGGAAGTGACACGAAGGACTACGGCAAAGAGGTCATCAACGCACTGCTCACTGTATTGTCAGAACCGAATCCGGATATGATTGTCATTCTGGCCGGCTATGAGGATAAAATGAAAAAGCTGCTTAAAAGTAATCCGGGATTAAAAGACCGTTTTCCGCTCCGTTTCCATTTTGAGGATTATACGGCAGACGAACTGAGCGAAATAGCTCACCGTATTTTGAAAAGCCGGAATTTCGTCCTGACTCCTGAAGCAAACCTGCGCCTGAACAGTCTGATAGAAAAAGAGGCCAGACAACGGGATGAGTATTTCGGCAACGGACGCTGGGTGCATAACCTGATAGAGCATGGCCTAATCAAAAGTATGGCCCGGAGAGTGACGTCAGGGCCCCGTCCGGAAACGGCACAACTCCAGCTTTTCAGTACAATAGAGGCATGTGATGTGGAAGAGGCCGAAGCCAAACTTCTCCGTACAGCAGACTTAAAAATAACTCCGCCTTGCCGTATCGGATTCAGGGCCTGAATATAGATGCTTTAATTTTGGTCGACAAACAGTAGCTTTTCTGTATCATATCCCCTGACACGGAGTTTATCAAGCAGTTCCGCCTGTTTTTCTTTGGATAAAGTTTTATCACGACTCATTATCCAAAGATATTTGTCGGAACTGCTTCCTATCAACACATAACGGTAATCGGGATCTATATCAAGTACATAATAATCGGAATAAAACCAAAGGAAAAATGATACCTTCAACTTACCGGGATCGGCAGGATTCGGCTGTTTGGCACGCCCCTCTACCTCCTTGTGTTTTCCATTTTTATATCCCTCATTTTTTACTTTAATGCTTCCATTTTCCTGCAAAGAATAGGTAGCAGTGACATGTGTCATTCCTTTTTCGAAACGATGATCGTAACGAGCAATTTCATACCACTTTCCCATAAAGCGACGGACATCAAATACAGATACGGTGCTATTGTCTATCGTATCACCGTCCTGGGCTGCATGACACCCGCTCAATCCTAAAAAGGCACATAAAAGTAATAATACGTTTTTCATAGTAGTTGTTTTTTTAGACTTTCCCAAAGATACAAAACTATCGATACAATAAGAAATGTCTGGAAAAGGAAATCCGTTTTATATGTCAACATTCAAAAATTATCTTAACTTTGTAAAAATCATTGCAAGCTACTATGAAAACAAAGTTATTACTAATGTCATTTGTATTGTCACTCTGTATGAGTACAACATCGTGTATTGTCACCAGGCATCATCACCGGCCACCGCATAAAAAAGAAATTCCACCAGGACATGCCAAGAAAATACATGGTCATAAATCGGCTAAATTTGATGCGCCGGGACATCATAAGCATTGATTATATGCAAGGTTTCAAAAGAGTAAAAACAAAGTAAGGCTGTCTCAAAATCAAAAACAGAGATAAGTTTACTTACAATCTATAAGCCACAACATAAAAATCTCCTGCTTTTAGTCTTATAATAGTAATAAATAAGGGCTAAAGCAGGAGTTTTTTATTACGAAGTTTCAATCTATAAGATTTTTACTTTTGTATTTCTATTTTGAGACAGTCTCACTGTCTCAGCATGTTGTAAATCTTATTTCTTCTTCTGAGTGAATAGCCATTTCATAAAATCCGGATAATTGAAAGCTGGATTCCAGCTTCCATGATTACAGCCAGGAAATTCAATATACTCTACCGAAGCACCTGCCGCTTTCAGGGCCTTATAAGCTTGACGAGAGCCTGCTACAGGAACGACATCATCAGCATCGCCATGGAAGATGCGGAAAGCTACATTTCTGGCAGCAGACAAACGCGTCGGATTAACTGTTCCACAGATAGGAACGGCAGCTGCAAAAATATCAGGGAAACGGGAAACCATATCGTATGTTCCCATTGCTCCCATTGATAATCCCATGATATAGATTCTCGATTTATCTACCTGAGGATTTGCCAAATACATATCGAGCAATTCTTTCACAGCCTGAAACACAGATGGCATTTCTTTTCCGACTGGCATCTGGGTGGGAATAAAAGACTGCGGACGGTTTTCGTATGCCCAATATCCGCTTTCCGGGCATTGCGGGAATAGCACAAAAGCCGGATATTTTTCACGGTTAACCGGATTCAGAAACATCTGCCCGCCATGAGTCAGTTGTTTTTCATTGTCATTTCCCCGTTCACCGGCTCCATGCAGGAACAATACCAACGGATACTTTTCTCCAGCTTGCATCACTTCCGGTTCCAGCAGGCGATAATTCAGACTATCCCCCAACGAAGAAACAAAGACACTGCGTTCATACTCATCCTGCGCTGCAACAAATTCCAGACTAAAAAGCAGCACAGAAAGCAACAAAATAAGTTTTTTCATAATACGTTTCATTTATAGATTAAAAGTAAATGAGTAACATTCGAGGTATTCTTCTCCCGAGAAGAAGCTCTGTAGCGCTCTCCAAAAGTACTATTTTTTTCTTTAATAACAATTATGCTGAGATATATCACTAACAAACCGGAATGTTGTTTCTATAAACAAAATGAGTCTGGCATTTACGATACCAGACTCTGACATGAAATACTTATCGAAAAAAATCGTTTTTATTGTTTCTCCAATTCAAAACCTAATTGCAATCCTTCGTATTGGTTCAACAACGAAGTAGCAGCACTGATTGTAGAATTAGAGTTGCCCAAAGCACCTCCGATGGTCTGAGCCAGCGACATCAACTTGTCTGCCTTGAAAAGCAAGCTCATCTTATTTGATGATAAAACCTGCTGCGATACAATGGCTGTAAACTTTATACCCAGCTTCGTTTTCATAGTCAGTTCTTTTGTGTCGGCATTATAAGAATAAGTACCACTAGTTGTACGACCTTTTACCGTAGAAGTATAGGTGCTGTCGGCATTAAAGACATAAGTACACCCATCGGTAAAGCCTAGTTTAGTAAGTACATCCGACATTTTTTCCTCTACTTTTTTCGACGCAAGCTCTCCACCTGCCTGTGCCAAGAAATTATCGCTTTCAAACTTACAATCCGGACCGGTATATTTCCAGGTTCCCTCCAAAGAAACTCCGGATGAGTTTGTAACTTTATTGGCAACAGCGTTAGCTACTCCTGAAAGTATGGATTTCAAATCTTGTGCGCTAGCTGCACTACTTGCCATATACATAAAGCATGACAAGCAAATTAATCTGATAATGTTCATCTTCTTCATTTTCTTTCTATTTCTTTTAAAGTGAATTTATTTGACCAATTTTTACGACAAATCGGCATGCAAAGATAGCAAATTCTGACAAAACGAGATAACATGACATAATAAAATCGGGTACAATATATTCCGATTCTGCTCTTTCCGGAAATATGTACCCGATCTATTCTAATGTCTTTCTTATTGATAGATATATTCTACCGGTGACTTCTTGAAGCGTACGTTACGGGTATTATTTGCACCAGCACCGTTGTGTTCCAGACTTGCACTATTACCCCGTACAAGCCATCCGGTCACCTCCGGATTATAACATGCTAAAAGTAACCAGTTTCTATTAACCCCATCATTACTCCACTGACATCCTACTCCATAAAAAGTAAGCGGTTCATCACCATGTCCGGCAATACTTCTGACAGAGAAGCTCCAAAGTTCACCTAAATCCTGTCCGTCAAGCTGTACACCCGAGCGCTTTTCCAATATAATCTCACTACGATACTGCTTGTTGGTCACATCATTCTGAGGATAAAATCCTGCCCAATTTGTCGGTATAGTAAAATTAGAAAGGATGTTTTTATAATCATCAAATGTAGGCATTTCATAGCCATCAGGTGAAAGCGAAGTTGGTTCGGCCTTATTGATATGGTTCGACTCGCCACTACGCCATCCGTCCAGTGTAACTTTTCCATCACGATATACTGCCTGCAAGGCCATACCATTATTCCCTTCGTAAGCAGCATTCCACAGACGTACATATTCTTCGGAAGAACAAGTCTTGAGATATTCCTGTACAGTCTGACCTGCAAGACTAGCCGGATCGTTGGAGCTTAAAATCTGATCATCAAAATTGCGAGAATCACCTATCGCATTGTAACGGCACCACCATGTACCATTCAGATAAGTAACAGGCAACCCGTAATTACGACGCTCCACTATATAAGCTTCTGTTTCCTGCCTGTCAGAAATACGACGTACAACCAGACGTGCAGCCTGCTTACGTCCGTCAGCTTTCGGATCATTAGGTTTCCATCCACCTATCACACGGTACGTATTTGTTTCATCCGCGACCTTCTCTATTTTCACCCATGGATCTTCATTATCAAATTCTGCCACCAGCTCCAGTCCCTCTGGCATAATGAAACGTCCCATTTCATTATCAATATAACGACCAAAATCGTGCGTATAATTCTGGCGGTCGAATTTAAATCCTTCTGAATGAATAGGATTTTCTTCAAGAACCAGTTTCAAGCAATCTTCTTCATAACTTTCATTCAGTCCCTTACGGTGAAAATATACTTTCACATTTTCTGCCTGATAACCGGGAGGCAAAAGTGTCTTACGGAACAAGAACCGATTCACTCCATCACCAGGAGTTACCGACGGCAATTTTTCTACAGTAATATCTGAACTTTGTGAAGAAACAAACTCCAGTTCATCATCGCAGTTAAGGGCCAATGTAAATTCTATTGCTCTGCTAGGCAAAGAAACCACATCTCCCGACTCTGAAATGGTTATTCCTTCCGGTAACACAGATAAGCCTTTGTTTACCGTAATATGGCTATCCCAATCCGGATGCAAACCGGTTTCACCACCATCCTCCCATGCAGATACTTCCAGCTTGATATCGGCTGACAACACATCTTTGCGGACTGTCAGTGTATAAACTGTATTTCGTTTCAGCACTGACGGTAATGCAGCCTGCTGTACATAGATCTGGCCTCCCATTTCCATTTCGACCTCTACCATCAAATCGGTATTTGTCTGTTCGCACACATAAGCCAATCCCAGTGTATCTTTCAACAATGGCTGATCAAAAGTAAATTGCAAATCTTGCACATCTGCTCCTTCAGGGGATCTGACTTCATCCTGAGATATCAAATATGATGCCTGTGCAAGATTCTTCAACGTAATACTCTTGATAGAAATAGCTCCTCCTGCTCTCATCAGCAAATCGAAACGGGCAATACCATGCTGTAACGTCATAGGCAAAACATACTGTCCCTGCGGCTGCTCATCTAAATTAAGCTTTCCAGCAAAAAAACGTGGTGCTTTCCCATCCGTTGCCTTTATCGTTGTATTCAGCCATTCCTGTTCGGTCATACCGTTTTCTTTCATCTGCTGCAAATCGATCAAGTCGGCCGTATTGGCAAGCATATAAAGTGTTCCAGACATACTTTTCAGTTTCAGTGAATAGCTATCCGACGTTTGATCGAGATTTGAATAAACCGCTGTCATCAAGCCGTTCTCGAACAAGCATGCCTGTATATCGTTAATCTCGTTTTCTCCGGCGACAGAAGATATTTTCCCGTCAACTTTAAAAGCAGAAACACGAGCCTGTACTACCGTGGAAGTTTGATCTGTACTTTGCAGAGCTTCGTGTTCATCAGAACACGAAGTCATGAATAAGGTAGACAGAAGCACACCAAACAGCCATAAATAATTTCTTTTATATACCATTGCTACCTATCTATCGGATTAATAAACTTTATTATAATTGCGGAATAATTTCTGTATCTTCACCCGGTTCCCAATCGTCAATACCGACTTTTACGACTATATCGATATCATTTTTACGTACTGTTACGGTGTAGATTGTATTACGCTTCAGATTGCCTTCCAATGTCTTTGTCAGAACTTTGTGTTGTCCGTCTATTACAGCCTCGATACTTACTTCTATGCCAGCGTTTTCTTGCTCATAGACATATAGTACGCCAGGAGTGGAAGCAGACAATGCAGTATCGAAATGGGCTGTAACATCATTACGCTCAACATCTGCCGGAGATGCAGCTACCTCACCTTGCGCAAACAAGTAACCTGACTGAGCTACATTTTTTAAAGTCAGACTCTCTATAGCAGCAGAACCAGCCACGTCAACATTTAAATCAAAACGTGCTACACCGCGCTTTAAAGTGAGCGACTGTGAAGGCTGGTTTTGTCCGTCAATAACAAGTGATCCTGTAAAGAAATTGACAACCTTACCATTACTCATAGCCATAGTAGTCTTTTTCCACTCTTCTTCACTGATACCCTCTTCCTTCATCTGCTGAAGATCTATCATATTACCAGCATTGGCAACCATGTAGATAGTACCTTCATAGCTATTGATTTGCAAATTATATCCATCTGCCGAAGGTTGTAAATCTTCGAATACCTTAGTCATCGTTCCCTTCTCAAAAAGGCACGCTTTCATATCGGTAATAGTATTTTCATCTTCTATAGCCTGGCCTGAACCTTCGTAATTTATCTGACGGGTAGTTATCACCACCGATCGAGGTGTTTCGTTAACACCACCATTATCTTCTTCCTTTGAACATGCAGTAAAAGCCAATCCCAACAAAACAACACCTACTAATCCTAAATTTTTCATTTTCATCATTGTTTTCTTATATTTAATTTAGTTGTTATTATTCATATATATATTCTACAGGAGTTTTCACACAACGTATCGTACGGGTTTTTGATGAATTCTGTCCTCCAAATTTAATCCAGTTTCAAACAAGTACGACAGTATATTGTTAATCACGTTTTCTCCGACGACAGAAGCACACCAAACAGCCATAAATAATTTCTTTTATATACCATTGCTACCTATCTATCGGATTAATAAACTTTATTATAATTGCGGAATAATTTCTGTATCTTCACCCGGTTCCCAATCGTCAATACCGACTTTTACGACTATATCGATATCATTTTTACGTACTGTTACGGTGTAGATTGTATTACGCTTCAGATTGCCTTCCAATGTCTTTGTCAGAACTTTGTGTTGTCCGTCTATTACAGCCTCGATACTTACTTCTATGCCAGCGTTTTCTTGCTCATAGACATATAGTACGCCAGGAGTGGAAGCAGACAATGCAGTATCGAAATGGGCTGTAACATCATTACGCTCAACATCTGCCGGAGATGCAGCTACCTCACCTTGCGCAAACAAGTAACCTGACTGAGCTACATTTTTTAAAGTCAGACTCTCTATAGCAGCAGAACCAGCCACGTCAACATTTAAATCAAAACGTGCTACACCGCGCTTTAAAGTGAGCGACTGTGAAGGCTGGTTTTGTCCGTCAATAACAAGTGATCCTGTAAAGAAATTGACAACCTTACCATTACTCATAGCCATAGTAGTCTTTTTCCACTCTTCTTCACTGATACCCTCTTCCTTCATCTGCTGAAGATCTATCATATTACCAGCATTGGCAACCATGTAGATAGTACCTTCATAGCTATTGATTTGCAAATTATATCCATCTGCCGAAGGTTGTAAATCTTCGAATACCTTAGTCATCGTTCCCTTCTCAAAAAGGCACGCTTTCATATCGGTAATAGTATTTTCATCTTCTATAGCCTGGCCTGAACCTTCGTAATTTATCTGACGGGTAGTTATCACCACCGATCGAGGTGTTTCGTTAACACCACCATTATCTTCTTCCTTTGAACATGCAGTAAAAGCCAATCCCAACAAAACAACACCTACTAATCCTAAATTTTTCATTTTCATCATTGTTTTCTTATATTTAATTTAGTTGTTATTATTCATATATATATTCTACAGGAGTTTTCACACAACGTATCGTACGGGTTTTTGACGAATTCTGTCCTCCAAATTTAATCCAGTTTCCTCTACCGTCACTCTTTGGATAACCTTCCAGCTGCCATGAACTACCTGCATTGCCATAAGTAGCAAGTAATATTGCCATCGGAGCAATTTCCTGTTCATTATACTGATGTCCCCAACCAAAGATTGCCCAATGAGTATTTTCATACACAAAATCATACAACCCAAGGGTTCCGTATCTCACACCATCTACAGTAAGACTGCGTTCTGCAACTGAATAATTCATACGCTGCCCCAACTTATTATCGAAGACTCCCCATTCGCTATAACCTAAGTTACAATCATTGCCCCATGCAAAGAAACGATAGTTATCATAGTTAGGAATCTGATACCCATCAGGAGCCATTTCTGTAGGAAGCATTGTACCAAAATTACCAGATACAGTTGTTCGGTAACCTTCATAGTAAAATTTACTGCCATCGTGTGTCAATTTCAGTCCTTCAGGATTCCCTGCCTGATACTGATCTCCCATTATATTCAACAATTCTTCATCGGAACAAGTTTTCAAATAGTCAAAAACATTTTGCTCATCAGGTACAGGATCGTTATACAATCGGAAAATCAAAATGTGAATCTTGACAAAACAAAATGTGAATCTTGACACTTTTTATGAAAAATCAAAATGTGAATTTAGTCAAGAAAAAGGAAGGAATCAGCAATTTGTTTCCTTCTTTTTTTATGCAAAAAAGGAGCAATAACAACTCTTTGTTACGCTCCTTTCAGCAAAATAAGATTCCTTTCGAAATCCTATTCACAAATATAAATTATCTCTGTTTATCAGCAAAATAAAAGCTGGAAATACTTTGTAAAACAAACTATTTTTACTATATTTATGTCAGCAAAATAAGATTCACACATGTTTCACTGTAGCTTTTACGTCCTATAAAAGCTCTAAAATCTACAGCTATGAGAGATTCAAATCCTGACAAATCTCTAAATTTGGATTATAATGAATCTACATTTAGAGACTTTCTGAAAAATCCCTTTCAGAACCTTATCATCGACTTGTCACGAGCAAATTTGATTGAAGCTATAGAAGCTTTAATTCAGGTAAGAAACAATTTATCTCCTTCTTATGGAAAGCATTATTCCTGTTTAAAACATCATTTAAAATGTATTCAAATGGAGTTTAAATGTGAATTGTTTCCTTATCACATTACAGATGTATTCTGGTCTAATTTTATCCCTTATTTGCTTTCTAAGGGACTTTCTCTTGCAACCATTAAAACAGTATGTTCACAGCTAAAAACTGCTGTTGGATGGGCTGCAAAACATCGAGCGAAGGTGTCTGATAGTTATGATGTACTGAAAATTCCTCCTTATTGCCACGAACAAATAGCTTTGACGATGGACGAAGTAAGCCATATATATCATTTCGATGTTTCTACAATACCAAAAAGGAAACAGCATATCCAAAAGATTGAACGTGTAAAAGACATGTTTGTTCTTTCCTGTAATTTAGGGCAAAGGTATTCTGATATGATAAGAATTGATAAAAGCTGTTTTGATAGAAACATATTCACTATTCTTCAGCAAAAAACAGGAACATCTGTACGAGTTGACATCGAAAGAATGTCATTAGACCGTAATACGACTTATTTCATCCTTGAAAAGTATGATTACCAAGCACCATTGACAACTGATATTTCATGCTACGATAAATATTTAAAAATGCTATTGCAATACATAGGTAAAGAGTTCTCTGTAAAAGTAAAAAGAGAAACAAAGATAAACGGACACATTAAAGTCGATTTTTATCCCAAATGGAAACTTATCTGTTCGCATACAGGAAGAAGAACTTTTATTACAAATAACGTAATGAGAGGTTATAACTCAATGGAGATAATGAGAGCAAGCGGACACAAAACATACAGCAGTTTCGAAAAGTATCTTTGCTATTTTAATGACTAAACAAAAAAGTGGCCTACAACTTAATGTAGACCACTTTAAAACCTATTGAAAACAATTTAAATCTTCTTCACAGCCTGCATGTACTTCCATATCTTACCTTGTGCGGCGTCTTCATCCTGGAAGAAGTATTTGTATGCTGCCTTCAGGATCATATCGTCTTCAAGAAGTTGGCACATATCAGAATAGAACGCATTAAAAGCTACATACTTATCCCAAATAGTTGTACCTGAAGGGAAATTCATACCTTTTGTTGCTGCGTCGATTTCGTCTTTTGTCCAATGTGCACCACTTCTACGATCCCCTGACTTTCCGATATAACTAATACTAGCGACATCGTAGTTTGCAAAATCTTCATTATAATGAGGGCCATAGAACAATTCATGCTGTTCACGCATGAATTTCCAGTATCCTTCCTTTGATAGCTCTCCATTCTGCGCCATTCTCATGTATTTTGCCGCCATGCACGCAGAAGTCCACATCTTTTGCTCGTTTACTACGCCTGCGGCTCTGGCTTCTTCGAGCATACTGTCATAACTGTATTCCTTCATATTATTCTTCTTTTGTTTCTTCTACTTGTAAATGTTCGTCTGACACTGCAAACTGAACCTTTCCATCTGATAAGTTTTTCTTAATATCTTCCATTTCTTCCTGCATACGCTGCATTCTGCGGAACATCTGATATGTCATGCAGAATGTGTAGTCAAAATTAGGAAGGCTCTGTGCTATCTCGCAATTAGCGCAGTCACCTGGACACGCTTCTTTTACTTTCTGTATCATTTCTTCGACATCTTACTTATTAACATTCCACCTTTCACAGACATAAGAGATCTAATTCCTCCCTCTTTGATCATTGTGAAAAGCTGGGCTATTTCACTCTTATTTTTCCGGACAATAGGAGCCACAGAAACAATCTGTCTGCCCGTGAGAATTCTTTCGTTTGAAATTTCCTTCAGGATGTCCTGAACTTGTGCTTTCTGATCTTCTGAGTCAAAATCAAGCACGATAAAAACTTTTCCTAGTGCCATAATTATTCTACTTCATCAAAATTAATTGGTTCTTTTTTCTCCTGGGGCGCAGGTTCCTGTGTATGCTCTTCTACTTTCTTCCCGGTAAATACTCCAGCCAGGAATGTACCAAGTCCAAGAACGATTTCAACAGCTTTTGGGTGTGTTTCTGCATAGTTCCCGATTTTTTCTGCAATGGATATATACTTGTCTACACCTGTCTTTTCCGGCTCTATTACAGTAGGAATCCCCATATTTTTTGCGAATATTTCGGCAAACTCATCCGCCTGTCTGGCTGCTTCCATCGGTTCCAGGCACTTTTCTTCAATCAGATAAGCAAGCATTGAGTTGAATGCTTCTGATCGTGTATTGAAGTTCATTTCAGGTTGTCTTTTCTTTTGAAATAGTCCCATATTCGTTTTAAGTAAGAAGGGGTAGACAAAGCTACCCCTTAAAACAACTTATGAAAGCATCAACAGCGGTCGTTTGCGCAGGTTTCAGTAACCGTAACCTGCGGAGTACCAGTTTGAGCGTATTGTGTGCTCTGTGCAAACACACGGCTAGGAGTACCGCAGCATCCTCCTGAACGAGAATTTCCGCAACTTACATAACCGTTGTTAATCGGGTTGTAGAACACGGTGTTGTTAAGCTGACCAAACTGAGTCTGATTGCTTTCTTTCATGTCGTTAACACCGACTACCAATCCGGCAAATGTCTGAGCAGCTCCATACATTTGACTATTAAGAGTCTGAACCTGCGGAGTAATACAGTTGATACGTCCGTCCAAGTTAGCAAGGCCAGTGGCAAATGCAACTTTTTCAGAACAGTTACGCGACCAGATGTTGGCAACAAACGCGATTACTACTACGGCGGCAATAACCCATAAAGCTGTGTTAGTTCCCCATCTTTCATTGTTTCTGTGAGAAAGTTCCTGCAATGCAGCAGCATCTTGTAATTCCATTCCCATGATTGTTTAAATTAAAATTAATACTACGTTAAAAACACGATGCAAAGATATAAACCACGTGTAACTACTTCTAAAATTTACTTTCGAGCAACTTTTTTACTTTTTGTGACATAATTTCGATTAAATGATTATTGTTTTTACGTATGTTGTAACCGGTAATCAGATTCCTTACACTAGCAGGCGTATGATTAATATATTCTGCTATTTGAACAGGATATATGCCTTTTTCTGCAAGTATATTAACCAAAATACTTCTTGCATCTACGATTTCTACAGATCTTGAATGAGATATTATAAGACATTCAGGCACTTCTGTTTCTTCAGAAACAAGTTGTAATACCGTGTTAAATAATTGTGTTTTGCACATAATATTAATTTTACTATGAAGGTGGGAATTACCCACCTTCGGTTAATACTAATTTAATTTGATTAAAACTTACCGAATTATTCTACAAATAAGTCAAGCATAGGTTTCCTTTTTCTGAACACTTCTCCGATTGGTTTAATAGGAATTTTAGAATTAGCATAATCAATTATTTCTTGAAGGTTAGCTAAAGATGGAGTTGTTTCATCAATAGTACCACTGTCATTAAACTGATGACCATGAGTACCTAATATAAGCCAAGCTCCATTTTTTACGGCTTCATCAATAACTGTTTTAATTTGCGTTTTAGTCTGTGAAGATGAAATGTTAACGAAATATCTCGCAAGTTTATATTTATTACAAATTCCCATATTATATTTACCTCCTGCCATTACACCAAATTCCAACCAAGTTTTAACCATGTCTACTGTATCTTGGAAAGTAGGACTCGATCCAGGATATATAATACAAGAATCATTCAATATATTATTTTCTTTGAAAAGCCTAATTGTCTTAACAAGACTCTGTTCAGTCCATGCTCTACCTTGATAAGTACCTGCACTTGCTGATTCATACCAGCCCCTATGCACTGGATGAATTTGCATGTGAAATCCTTCAAGCTCATATTGTTTTATTAACTCTAACTGTTCTTCTGTAAAACTATATACAGAATCTGTCGGATAATCACCTGTCCCTTTTGTGTATGTAGGGACAAGTCCAAAATCTATTTTGCAACCCACCTCATCGCATATTGCTTTAATTTTAGGCACAGATGTTAAATTAAAATCATCATCAACCCATGATATTGCTGCAACGTTATACCTTTTAATATATTCATCTTCTAATGATACAATTGCTTGTTTAGTAGACAATTGAATTATAGGAAAATTATTAATATCTGAAACATAGGGTATATTTAATTGATATTCTGTAGAACGGTTATTAATCCAACTACCATCTTCATATTCAGACCAGTCTATAAGTATGTAACTTCCTTTGTTTCCCTTAATTAATTCAATGCCAGCATTTTCATTTGTTTGTGCGTTATTATTCGAAACAAATGACTCTATGGTAATTACTTCTTCTTGATTGCTATTATCATATAATGAAATAACCCATTGGTGTGATTCTCCGTGATTCTTTCTTATTAGTCCAAGCGAAACTGTATTAACCGAAGCTGTATATTCGCATAGCCATAGTTCTTTTATAGCTTTGTTTGCTTTTATAATATTTGAATTACTTCCTGTATAAATAGAATGATAAAGATTTTTATATGCTTTCGGTTCAATATCAGAAACTATTTCAAATAAATTATTTACGTTTGCATTACTTTTCTGAATATCTAAATAGCTTTTGATAACAGGGAAATTATTTATATCTGAAATATAAAGTTTATTTATAGCATAACCTTCGCTTACAGAACCAATAAGCTGTACTCCATCCTCTATTTCTGACCAATCGATTAAACAGTAACTTCCATTTTTGCCTTTTAAAAGCTCTAAAGAACCTTTTTTGTTTACTGAAGTAAAACTTTCAAAAGCTTCTGTTCCTTGTTTAGAATAGTCATATAAAACAACATTCCATTGCCCGACTCCGCTAGTAGATGTAGCATTTCTTCTTACGTTTCCTAAACAAATAGTATCAGATTCAGCTTGCTTTTCTTCGCTTAGCCATAACTCTTTAATTGCCCTATTAACTTTCTTTTTATTTTCTGAATTAATGTTATCGTCTAAATATACGGAATGATAATACACTTTATCCGTTTTACTCTCTAGCTCGGTAAGTTCTTCTCTGGTGGCATATCCGGCATCAAGAGTCGTGCGGATCTGCCAGCCTGGGTTCTGCCAGCTGAACACTTTGTTATTATCAGCAGAGGATGGATCATCCTGATTGTATATATTAACAAGCTGCCCTTTCTTCAATGGCTTCCCGTCATCACCTACCGGGTTCTTGTCAGCTTCCATGACAGACACGCTGGTATATGTCTTACGGATACCAAGAGAACTACCGTTCACCTCAACATCGTTAGTGTAATCAGCCAGATCTGAAAAAAGACCTCCAACTTCCTGAGGTGATATGGTTTCCGAATCAGTTTTTTCAGAGAGCTGCTGTGCTCTTTTCTTTATGTCATAAATTGTAGTCATAATGCTTCTGGGTTATATAGTTCAACAACACATTTTATCGTAGTTTCTCCGGCATCATTCTTGTAAATTTCTCCATTTTTGTACGCTGTAACATATCCGGCTGGTGTTGCAACAAGATTCAAAGTTACAGGTACAAGTCCTGCGGATGTTCTTTCCATTGCCGGGACTGAGAATGTGAAATTAGATGTTCTGGTAGCCTGCTCTACCGGGAAATTACGTAGTATAACACCTTCCTTATCACTTGTTGCATTTACCGTTACATTGATAAAAATCTTAGTACCTTCTGTTCCTATAAGTTTAAACTTGACGCTGCCACTTGCTGCATCGCCAAGATCCGATACAGTACCATCCCATTCTGTGTTCTGTTTTGCCAGGGTATTTTTAATGTACTTGTAAAGTGTATTATCTTTTACGACAAGAATGCTACCTGTAGAAGCCAGACGTATATATTTTTTTTCATATACATACTGTTCTGTACCGTTACCCAGTCTGCGCTGACCGTCTTTTTCGGTTACTATTTCCCAGTACAGATTTGCTCCAGTAGAAGTCGTTACACTACCTGCCTTAACAGGGTACACTTCTCCAAGTACAGATACATATCCTGCTGTATTACTGTATGTCGTTTGGCCGGAACTTGCTGGCACAGACGTAATATCACATCCGTACAGTATTACAGGGCTATTAGTCTGCTGAATTCCTTCTACTATGCCGGTTAATGCATCAAGAGTTGCCTGGTTGATAAATTGCAGGTCATCAAGATAAACCGGCTGATTACCTTCGTATATCAAAAAATTATTCATAATCGTATATGTTAATAATGTATTTTCTTCCGGATGGCTTATACTTTTCGACGATCCGCGTTATTTCTGTAATATAGTCGCTAAGGAATGAAGGGACATTTACCTGATAATTCCCGTCTACATTTCCTTCTCCTTCAAGAGTCATGTATACGGTGTTACCTCCTTCTTCTCCAACCTTCGACATATAGACCAGCGCATCGCCTTCAGCACTTGTATTCATATACAGTATCTGTTCATCGATGTCAGTAATGTATATTTCCTTGTTTTTAAGGAAGTATGTATCGTTCAGGATTTTTTCAATGTATATAACCTGACCGTTTATCTGCATATTGTCAAGGCTCTGCTGCCGGAACAACTTAAATTCAGAAAGTATCTGTTTGCAAGGAGATATTAATACCTTAATCAAGGAAAACAATTTTTTTTTGCGCAACATCGGGGGAAGAAGATGCTGAGCAAACTTAGTCATATCTATATCATACCACATAGCTCAATGTATTATTCAGATTGTCTGAAACAAAGCAGCCTCCTACAGCTGTATAGTTATTACCTTCCAGTACCGTATAGCTTCCTCCAGATGACTTGACACGTACTTGCTGGAGCAGAACGTCCGTCACTCCGGGCACATTCTGTATCGCATCTACGCACTTGGTCTTGTTGAATGTTCCTCCGTAGACTATATTAGCCAGATAAGCATTCACAGCATCAACAACAGGATAAGAACCGTCTGAAATTCTTACGCCTTCTTCAGTGATCTGCTGCGGATCGACTTCTACTTGTGCGGTTATCTCTATGCTGTCAGCCGGAAGGCTGCGGATGTCGAGTATTACTCCTGCTATTTTAACGCTGTTCATATAACTTTTAAACGCTGTTAAAACATCGCTTGAAAGGACCGACGGTTTCCCGTCTGAATCTCCTGATACAAGCACCTGTATACTTCCGCCTCGGTCCCTCACCGCACAATACTTAACTACTTTCTTTGACTCGTCTTCAGTAGCATAGCGAAAACTTTGCGTCGATTCGTCAAAGATAAGCGCATCGCCGTACTGAAAATTAACAGCCTGAGTGTGATACCAGCGTATTGTAGGGACGATGTTCTGAGCGATACGATCTTCTACATCTTGCTTGAATCCGTCAAACATCACTTCCAATGTATAAGCACATACGGCCACGATATACAGGATAATATTCTCAATGCTGACAGCGCTGAACGTATTGTCCCATGTCGCATCTCCTGCAATACCGTAAGCCGTTCTAAGAGTTTCATCCGACATAAATTTATCGGTCATCTCTTTTTTAATCTCTGTTACTGTCCTTGCCATATTCTACATAAATTCTTGTGTAAATTGTTCTGTGAAAATTCTAAGTCTTATCTCACTATCTGCTGTTTCCGATGTTGCAGGAGATACATTGTTATTCTTGCAATAATCCTGCATTTCCCTGTTCACAACAACATCCGGAAGAATAAGAGTCGTTCCTGCCGTCAATTTTTCTGTAGGACTTATATCATTCTGACTCGCCAGAAGAAAGACTCCTTGTATATCTCCATACTCTTGTATAGCTATATCACTCAGAGTCTGTCCTTGTTTAACTTTTACTTTTTTCATGGCAGTTTCCTCCAGATCAACTTAATTGCAATTATGACGACTCCTACAACACCAAGGAAAATCAGCACTGCCTGCCACCACGATATATTAGCCTTACGTTCTGCGTCCAGCTGCTTTACTTCCTGTACTTTCTCTGTAGTATTTTGCGTCGTAGTGTTAGTCTGTATTTCCAATGCTTCGGCATTATGGCGCGTATACGAACTGTCACGCTGTTGTTCGTCTGTGCGGTTTTCAAAGGTTCCGGTAGTTACAGACTCTACATATTGCTGTCCCGTTGAATCAGGCTTCGAATAAACCGTGTATATCCAGCTGCCGGATAGCTGCTGTATCTTTTGTTTCCACTGCTCCGTAAACATATCAATATCTTGCTGTAGTACAGATAGCTTATCTGTATGCTCATTGCGGTTTGTGACGGTTTGTCTGTAAGATTCTGTGTTTCCCGACAAAGTCATAGGCTGTTGTGATCTGCACGATACCAGCAAGAGCATTACCCCCAAAATGGGGATAAAGCTCTGCATCCACTCGTACAGTCTGTCGAGTAGTTTATTCATCATAATAACAATAAATTAAAGAAAAGTATAAAGAATCCTGTTATCTCCAGCCAGAATGCGGGACGTGCAAAAACTATTTTGCTCCACAAGTCTGTCTTAATATTGTCCGCTATCACATGTCTTATAATGTATATCAGCGGAAGCAGCCATATAAGAAGCAGCCAGGGATTGGTACACGCCACCCATGCCTGAGAACTAAGCAATAAAATAGCTGTTCCTGTATAATGTATAACACCTTCGGTCTTCTCCTTAAATCTTGGAGATAAAACTATAATTAACACGCCTAATAGAGATAAAAACACAAGGAACTGACAAGTGTCAGGCGTACGTCCTACTGCTGATCCGAAGAAGGTAAAACCATCAAGTCCCATGCAGATAGAAAACCATTTCGGGTTCTCCAGCCTGTAATAGGTTTCAGATATCGAATAAGGAATACCGCCTGTTTTTTTGATTACTATTGCGGTATATAGCGCAAAGATCATCGCTGCAATAATGCCAAAAATTGTTTCCATATTACCTCCTTATAAAGCGTTCCAACCATCAATTACATCACTCTGAACAGCCGGTACTCCGTTTTCCACAAGGCTGATAGCCGAAGCAAAGGCACACATCGTTGCCTGGTCGTCTACGTCCGGTTCGTAAGTAGTAGGGACCTGCATTTCCCTGCACACAGCAGATATATAGCCCGATGTGTGATTTTCGTTTGCTGGCGCCCAGCGGTTGATATAGTCTGCGATAGTACGACAACCATGCAGACGATTATAGTTCTGAAGCGTGCGGATAAGTGCGCGATAGCCCCATTTCGGTGCGATGAACTGAAAAAAAGATCCGTCTGTCTGTTCCTGTCGAAGTCCTTGCCATTTGTCTTTACTTAACCGGATGTTTCCTGGATTGTTGTTACGTAAACCTCTTGGTATCTGTGTCATTTTGATTCCTCCTCTTTTTTTTCGTTATCTAAAAATTGTTGTAAATAAGGTATCTTTCGTACTACCTCAAAACTGAGAACGTAATACAAAAAGTTAATAGGGCGTGACTGTGGAAACAACTTTCTCATATTTCTCAAAGTATTAACCCCGTAGAAGTAACACACAGCATATACGATGCCTGTAATGCACTGTAGCGCACCGTCTACATTTTTCATTTTTTCGCCGATTATATAAATGCTCAGCACGATCACATAGAATACAAATGTTTCCAGCAAACAGTGAAAAAATTTACGGTTGCTGAATCGCTCATGCTTAGCAACTATACCGGCAATAAGACCGGCCAGACAGTTAATCGCAAAGATGAAGAAGATAACGAATACCATATCCTTCACCGGTGCGAAGTATGCCAGCGTAATGCTGAACAGTGTAGCCAGCATATTCTTAATTCCTGTAATAATTTCCATACCTTCAGTTTTCATATTAATAATGTGCATCTACACTGATACCGGAATTACTTACTACCACATCGTCTACTGTCTGGCCGTCAAGCTCCAGCTGTTCCCTTATCTCCGTACGCCATGCCAGCGGATCGTGATCAAGCAGCATATCGGTTATACCTACACCTACATAAGGGCTTTCTTTGAATTCACCCTTGTACGAACCTAAGATTAAAGCCTGGTTCTGGTGCAGTGTATCTCCCAGCATTACGCCTGCCGTTATCTTGCCATCCTCTCCACGTTGCGGAGATATATGCAAGTCGAAATCGGAGCTTATCTGTATTCCTGTCATATCAGTGTGTTATTTTATTGTCTTCATAATCATTTTTGTTAAACTTATCAGCCTTTACAATCGGAGCAGGAGCAGTAACACTTCCGCTTCCAGGCTGAACACCTGTTAGCTGGTGCGTATGGCTGTTGAATCGGTCTACCAGTTCATTAATCTTGTCGGTCAGTGCCGCAATATTAATCAGCCCGCCCAGTTTCCCTCCGTTAATCGTAATGCTTTCCGCCTGATCCACTACAAGGACAACCAGCTGCGACAAGTCACCGGAAAGACTTCCTACCGTTACGGCAGTTCCAACAGCAGGAACTATCAGCAGATTGCTTTCGTTCTCCGAAGTCGATGCCCTGAGCCTTATTCCATCCACATCGATCGATCCGAAAGTAACGGTGCAGGTTAATCCTTCCACACTCTTAACGATTCCCTGATATATAGCGATCTTGTTTCCACGGCCTAACAGTTGTGCCAGATTATCAGAAAGTCTTTTATAATTATCCATAAGCGCTAACTTAATCGTATGCCAAGTTCGATTGTGCGTTTCCCGCCTGAGCTTGAAAATTCAGTAGTAACGGATCGGACATAATACCGTCCGTCCTTGTATTCATAGTCTGCATCGTGCAGCTGTGCAACGTCGCCCGGCTGACAGTAAGGTATCATCCAGGTGGTTATCGTGCCATCGTAGCCGTCGAATGAAAATCTTCTGACTTCTGATTCTCCGCGTTGTTTCATCGAAGCATCGTCGCTCGATGCTGAACGCACTTCCACTCGGTCGCCTCCCGTTGCTCCCACCTCGTATTCCTTCACCTTTCCATCCGGAAGAAGGGCTTTAACAACTACACGAACCTTGCGGTCTTCAGCACGTCTGTAAGTCAAGTCACATTCTTCTACATTGTAGGCAAAGTCATAGTATACATCATTGCCTTGTCTGGTGGCAGGAGGATGAATGTGCAGAACATTACCCTGAAGGTAGATATCTGCTCCGCATTCTTCCTGTACCTTCTTCAGCACGTCATATCCGGTAGCTGTATGGATGACAAACTTTTCATATTTCCAGGTGTAATCGCAGTCTATCTCATAACCGCCTCCGACACCTTCTACCACTTTTTTCAAGAGTGTGTCGAGCGACACATCCTTCAGTACTTCATCGGGTATAGGAACACGGAACTTAAACAGATCATCTTCACACTCCAGCGTAATGTTTCCATTATCTGTCCCCACACGCTGTACATATCCAGAGAATTCATCTTTCAGTCCGCTTTCCATATATCCCAGCCTGACGGTAATACGGTCGCCTCTGTGTATAAGATCCTCAATGTTCAGAGCCTTGTTGTACTCCGATGCCGGCAGTGTTATTACAGCCGTATCGGCAAGTAGCTCGACACTTCTGTGTATCTCTACTCTATCCAGCATACCCAGCCGGAAATCACCTACCTGTATGTCGTAACCCATCGTATACATATCACTTCAAGTCACTACGCTTCAGCAGCAGCTTATACGTATCATCACTGTAGGCGGATATCGAATAAGCCTGGTTCTGTACCCCTGCCGTAAATGGAAATTCATAACTTTCTACTACTATCTGATTAATGCTATATAATTCGAATAGAGGACAACGGACTTTCAGCTTGGCCGATTCGCAGATAGACTTCAATTTCTGCACATCCTTGCGCGGATAATCATTCTGTGTAAGATTGATAAGAGCACCTTCTATCTTAATCTGATAGTCGTCCTGAGTCCAGCGTTCCTTTATGCTGCCTCGAATTTTGCCCTTAGATACCTGTCGCTTTACAATAATGTTTTTCCCCGTAATGGTAATAAGAGGCTCGACAGGAAGAAGCCACCATTCTCCGCCCTCTGGCTGCACTTCCAGCGGAAAGCGCATAGGAACTCCAAGGGCATTTGTCCGGACCATATCTTCCAGCTCTGCATCGTCCAGCTTCATCAGGTCGGTGTATTCCCCTGAATCTTCCTGTCCGACTACAGGATGCTTGAAAAGCCAGTACGGAGGCACTTTCAGCCCTACAGTGCGAGCCGCTATATTACCCAATATAAATTTACTTATACTCATCTTGCTGCCGACATTGATATTTCAATACTACGATTTATACACTCCAGGACAACACGCTGAATCTCTGCCGTATCAGCCTTATCCATCATGGTGACGTTCAAGTAGTCGAAAAACTTGGTTATATTAACTGTTATCTGCGTATTACGAGTTCCTCCGGTAGTAATCTCGTTCGCTTTGCCCGATGCGTCTGTCTGAGTACTGGTTCCAAAAGGCACATTACCAGTTGTTGTACCGGCAACGGCTTTCGAATCGCCTATTGCTGCATCCTTAGCCTTCTGCTTTGCCGTTTCACGCGACAGATGCTGCTGATATAGCGTTCCTGTCTTATTGACAACAGCCGAAGCGCTCCCGACAAATCTCTGAGCCGATTCTACTCCGACAAGTTTTTTGGCTCCCGTCTGAGCCTGCTGCCAGGCACCTTCAAAATCTCCCTTAATAAGAGATACCATCGCCTTGCCGACAGCCCCTATACCGTCCACTATCTCCCAGAAGCGGTCTACTACAGCATCCTTGATTGCTTTTCCAAAGCCTGTAATAGTGTCCCACACTGTAAGTACGACGGCACGGAATCCGGCAAACTTATTCCAGCAGTATATCACACCGGCTGTAAGAGCTGCGACAGCGGCTATAACAAGACCTATCGGATTTGCCGACATGGCTACATTCAGCAACCACTGCACTTTTTCGGCGGCAATCATTGCAGTTACCTGCGCCCATTGTGCTACCGTCCAGCCTTTAAGGATCGTTGTACTAATAAACATGTAGGTATTATATCCGGCCAATGCAGCTGCGGCTGTATAGATATAAGGAGCCAGCGTCTTAAAATTATCAATCAGCCAGCGGACACCTTTCTGCATTCCTTCAATTACAGGTAATGAATGTGTCATTATATTACTGAGTAAATCAAATGCAGGGATAAGCAACGGTTCTATTACCTTATAAAGGCTCAGCATTGTATCTTTGAACTGGTCCACAAGCTGACCAAAGCGCCCGAAAGGTGTCTGAGCAATGCGGTCCACCATGCCATAGAATTTTCCTCCCTGGCTGGTAGCCGCCTGCATGGCTTGTGCCATAAGATCAAAGCTTATATTACCTTTGCTCATATCATCCTTCAGCTCTGACATCGATTTGCCTGTCAATCGGGAAATATCGTTCAATGGATTATATCCGTTGGTGATAAGCTGTAACAAATCCTGCCCTTGCAATTTACCGGCAGCAGCTACCTGAGAAAACACCAAAGCCAGTCCTTTGAAACGTTCAGAATTACCCATTGCAATATCTCCCAGCATCTTTAACGAAGGTATTACTTTCTGCTGTTCAACTCCAAATCCAAGCATAGTCTGTGCAGCCTCCTGAACGCCCAGGCGTGAATAGGGAGAATCTGCCGCATATCGGTTCATCTGGTTCAGCATGTCAGCCGCTTTCTGCTGTGATCCTAACATCACCTCAAACGATACGGCTGTACGGTCAGCATCCATTCCCAGCTTCGATACGACACCGATACCGGCCGTCAGTGCTACGATAGGGTTGGTAAAAAATTCTGCTCCAGGAAGTGACATGATTGCCGTACGCAACTTTCCTCCTATCGTAGACGACAAGCGGTTAGCCGAACGGTCCGCATCATTCAGACGGTCTTGCAAGCGAGTCACCTGTGAGATAACACCGTTATCCTTGCTTCGTATGTCTATCAAAAATTGAAGTATATTCATGTCACTTGTTTGCTTTTGCTTCGTTCTTACGTATATCTGCCAGCTGGGCTATAGTCTGCGCCCATTCCTCATCACTCAACTTGTCAGGATCAATGTGCAGGTAATACCGCAACATGGTGTTGTAATATCCTACCCAGTTCGCCCGAAAAGTTCCGTCCGCGTCCTCTACAATTTTTTTAGCTCAGCCTGCTTGACTTCGCTCATTTCTTCAATCTGTGCCGATACAGCGAAGAAGTAAGAATCTTCCGTCTTAATTTCATTATCGCCGTCTATCCAGCATCCGTTCAATAAAGCTTCCTGCAATTTCACCGGATCTTTGCCTCCGTTGCTTACAGTCATCGCGTAGGAATAATCCTGACGGCGCGGCTTGTGAAGTACACAGCATTTGTCGTCTACTGTTGCAACAAATACGTTATTTTCTCCCCACTTTTCTTTCCAAGCTTTAATCTGTTCTTCGGTATATTTAAACATTGTTTAATCGGTTTTTAATTATACATATCCGTTAATGATATCCATTGCGATACCGGGTAACTCATGTTCGGAGAACTTGTCACCCTGATTCATCCCTTTAGGTATCTCCGTAATTTCAAAACCCTTAATCAAATCGGTAACAATAACATCACCTTTACTCGGATTTCCGTAAGATACCAGAATATCAGTCTGAACGTCGAGTGCATCACCACCGGATGCGGTTTCCAGCGCCTCCAGCTCACTCTGCAATAGAGTAATAGAACCTTCATAGCTCTTGTTACCGCGCTGTATGCTGTGAGGCTTGTTTCCCTTAGCGTACAGGGCTTCCTTTTCCTGCTTTTTGGTATAGGTAATAGCCCTTAACTTTGTAACAGGGCGACCGGCCACTACGGCCGTAATGTCGCTCCACTCATATTCTTTACTGTTAAAAACTTCCATATCCGTTATGCGTTAGTTTGTACACTGAATCCTAATTCCATTACTACGTTACGGGCATATCCGTATGGATGCACCTTCAATGTCATGTTGATAGTAGAAGTAGCCAGCACATTCTGCGTCGGATCAATGTAGCAGGTTGCCCCACTTTCTCCGGCAGATGTATCTGCACTCAGTTCCCCGTTTGCCGTCATCTGTGCATTAATAGCACTTTCCACAGTAGACTGCCAGCTCTTCAAGACTCCGGTCTGCATCGTTCCGTCCTGATTAACGTATACTTCATCGAGCAAGAAATCCAGAATCGTATCGTATGCAATACGGTATGCCTTGTCAATTACACGACGGTTGGCCAGATGCGCATAGTCGTCGGTATCTTTTACGCACAACCGGTCATCTGTATAGTAATAGCCGGAACGGCCTACATACGTACGCGGAGTAATATATCCCTTGTCGTAGATAGTAGCAATGTCATCCATGCTGTCTTCTACAGACTTACTTCCCAGATACATCACATCAGGATAAAGAGAGCCGTCGCGCACACGCCCGATATTACGCTGTACTGGAGACATAGCTACACGTCCGGCAAAGAGTCCCATAGCAGCTCCATCGCTATCTTTTACCGTGTCGCCGATAACGATACAAACACGGTTATCTTCACCATTTTTCAGGTCTTTCAGTGAAGAAGCGTCTTTATAGCTTCTTCCTTCCAGGGCGATAAAGATTGGCGCATACAGGTCGGTTGTAGCCCATTCTGCTAAAGCCTGTGCCTTAGTAAGTGCCGTAAAAACATCCGGATCAAGTCCTTCTGTTGACTCTACTTCTTCACTGTCAGGATCACGTGCAATAACCAGCCCGCGAAGTGCACCTTTCTGACTTTGAAGCAATCCACGCAAAGCACCGCTATCCTTGTCGCACAGATCTGTCATCTTCGTAGTTTTTGCGACTCCATATATTACTACTGGTGTACCTTCTTCTGCCTCCTGATAAAACTCCTGTACCATCTTGTACAGCCCGGCATTATTTTCCTGCGTTACTCCCAGATCAGTAAGGCCAAGCAACCGGCGAATAGTATAGGCGGTATTCAGTTTGAATGTTTCCGACACTTCAGTCCCACCGCATACCAGTGCCAGCAGCCCGTCCTGACTTTCTGATACTGTGCCCAGCTGGCCGTTTAAGAATTTAATTGATATTTTGGGTAATGCCATACGCGGTCCTCCTGTTATTCAGCTGCGTCCTGTACCAGTGCGTATACGCCCTTCTTGTCGTTACGACGGATAGTACCACCTACGCGAACCAGGAATGAATAAATATCACCATAGTACAGCGGGTTATCCATACTGTCAAACATCTTAACATCTCCCAGTGCACGAGAAAGAGATCCTTCGTACCATGCCAGACCGGCAGCATTATCGGTTGCAGCACCAGAAACATTCCATTTTGTCAAAGTACCATCTGTAGCGTATCTCAGGACTTGAGAACGTTGCATTACGTTGAATGAGAACAGTTGTCCCAAAATACCTTTTTGCGCATCAGCGGATGCAAAGAAAGCACGCTGGTCGCCTTCTGTCAGATCGCCAAGCAGCTGTGCATACATATATGCATCGAGCAGCAGATAACGTCCTTGTTGCGGGATATTGTCGGCATTGAACTTAGTCATCAGTTTCAGTACATCAGCTTTCACAAGTGCTTTTCTGTTTCCGGTAGCCGATTCTGTATAAGCTTGAACGGTTTTCGAACCAGTTGTACGCACAAAGTGATCACTGTCAGGCGACCAGTTATACAGCATCTGTTCAGCAGCTTTTTCAATCAGTTCTGCACGATCCTCACTGATTACACTGTTACGCTTATTGTAACTAAGTTCTACAGTTTCTGCATGAGGAATGTAGATAGGATCGGTAGTAAGCTCGTTCAGTGTATATTCTACATCTACGTCTGTACGTTTTTCTGCTGTAGCCGGTACAGACGAACGGTCTATTTCTACCTTACTTGGTGCACCTGCATTGGGAATGTGCACTTTCTTTCCCTGGTTAACGTATGAGTCATCGTTAACCGACTTGCTCATAAATGAGTTGTCGGCAAACAGACCTTTTATGATCGTGTTCTGCCAAAGTTCTTTTTGTATAGCCATGTTATTTGCCAAATTTTTCGTTAAACTTCTGTTTGTACATCTCCGGATACTGGTTCTTCAGTTCTGCCAGTCTTTCCGCTTTGTCGATTTCATCCCAGCTCATGTTAGCCAGATCATTTTTTGCACCACCTTGCACGTGCAGAATATCTTCCACTTTCACAGTACCTTTCTTCGGCATTTCTTCAATACACTTGCGGGTGTTAGCTTCATCTGCCAGCATAAGGTTAAGGAATGTAGGAACCTGCTCTTTTGTGATCTTACCTTCTGCTACAGCCTGATTCAGAAAAGCCTGGTGTGCTGTTTTTTTGCTTTCGGCAATCTGGTTAGTAAGTTCTGTTACTTTAGCTTCGAGAGCCGGGACCTTAGCCGCCTGATTTTCCATCGTGGTGATGTGTTTCAACATGTCATCTTCGTTTGCCAGATTCGCGAACGAAGGACGTTTCTTCAATTCATTGATAAAATCCATATCTCTTTGTTTTTGTGGCTCTAGGTTGAGCCGGTTCATAAAATAGTTATATACTTCCGTGTTGGTTGCATTTTCCGACAGGCTTTCCCCTGTATCTATTATGCCGTCTATCATTCCCATAGAAAGTGCTTCCTGGGCAGATATCCAGTGCTCTTGTCCGTCAAAATACTTAGCCTTTACATCCTCCGGCTTCATCTTGCATCGTGTCGCAATCATGTTGGCCAGATCATTTTCAAGCTCCTCTGCTATATCGGCAGCCTTTCGCAGTTCGTCGGCTGTGCCGTAACTTCCGCCCGATACGCGATGCAGCATGATCCGTGCATACTTGTTCATATATAGAGGCTTTCCGCACAAGGCAATAATGCCGGCTATGCTGGCCGCCAGCCCGTCGATGTATATTGTAATATCCGCCTTAACGGTTCGCAGCGCATTGTAGATGGCAATGCCACTGAAGACATCGCCACCCTTGGAATGTATGTGAACGTCTATCTTGCCGTATGCAGCAGCCAACTCCATAAGCTCCGTGACAACGCGCTCGCTGTCTACCTTTTCGCCGTTGCCAACATTTCCGTACATCAATACGCTAACTGTCCCATTACCGGGTATTTCATTTGCAAAAACTTTTTTCATATCCGTCAATTTCTCTGTTGCAAAATTCAGAAAAGTGCATAAGGTGTCGAAATGTGATTTTCACCGTGCAACGATAACACGGCATGATGCAAACGATGTTTTACCGGCTCACCTTATAATCTGAAATTTGCTCTGTAATAAATTGATATGAGATATGGCAGACCTTAAAAGTGAACAGAAAAAGATGCTGGCGCGAGAAATTTACCTGCTCGGAAACTATACCTACGAAGAGATAGCGCAAAAAGTGGGAGCACAGCGTCAGACTATCAGCCGTTGGGCTAAAGCCGGAAACTGGGATAATCTGAAAGCCGGAATGACCGTAACGCGTGAAGCGATACTGAGCAGAATGTATCAGCAGCTAAACAATATGAATTCTGCAATACTTGAAAGAGAACCATCCAAGCGTCATCCTGATACGAAAGAAGCAGACGTAATGGTTAAGCTGGCCGCTGCAATTAAGAACATGGAAACAGATGTCGGTATCAGCGACATTATCAGTGTCGGAATGCGTTTTGGCGAATTCCTTCGACGCATAGATCTGGATAAGGCAAAAGAGTATGTAAAACTGTGGGACGTGTTCCTGAAAGAACAAATCAAGTGATATGGCTACCTACGAAGAAAAACAGAAGCTGAAGGAATGGGAAGAATATTGTCGAGATATAGCAAGTTCTACCCCTGTAGAAGTCAACATGACTGAAGCTGAAAAAGCCAAGAAGAAAATATTTCTCGAAGCACATCCGATAGAGTGGATTAAATATTTCTTTCCGAAGTATACCAAATATCCGTTTGCCAAATTTCAGATTAAAGCAATAAACCGCATACTGGAGCACGACGAATGGTTCGAAGTGTTGAGCTGGAGCCGTGAAAATGCAAAGAGTACCATTGTAATGTTCTGCGTGATGTATCTGGCACTTACCGGACGAAAGAAGAATGTTATCCTGGCAAGTGCTACCGAAACCAGTGCTGAAAAACTTCTTCGACCTTATAAGGCAAACTTTGAGTCAAACGGAAGAATCAAGGCTTTTTACGGCGAACAGATCAATATCGGGCAGTGGACCGATACAGAGTTTGTTCCCAAGTGTGGCTGTGCTTTCTACGGAGTGGGAGCCGGTAATGCGCCTCGTGGTAGTCGTAATGAAGCTATCCGACCGGATGTGTTGCTGGTAGACGATTTCGACACCGACGTAGACTGTAGAAACCCTGATACCCTGAACAAAAAATGGAAGTGGTGGGAAAAAGCTTTATATCCTACGCGTTCTGTCAGCGAACCGACTCTTGTTGTATTTTGCGGAAACATTATTGCCAAAGATACCTGCGTAGCAAGAGCCGGTGCCATGGCAGATCACTGGGACATTGTTAACCTGGTAGATAAACACGGTAACAGTACATGGCCCGAAAAGAATACACCTGAAGCAATAGCACGCATCCGGAAAAGTATCAGTAAAGCTTCTTTCGAAGGCGAATACATGAATAACCCCGTAACGGAAGGTGATATCTTTCACAATCTGCCTTACGGAAAAGTGCCGTCGCTGAAGAAGTTTAAATTCGTTGTAATATACGGTGATCCGGCCTACAGCAACAGCAAGAACAAAGCCAGCAGCACAAAAGCCGTCTGGGCGTGCGGAAAGATACGCAGTACGTACTATATCATCAAAGGTTTTGTCGGGCGTGTTACCAATGCGGAGTACATCGACTGGTTCTACCAGCTACGTAAGTACATCGGAAGCCAGTGCACGGTGTATTGCTATCAAGAAAACAACACCCTGCAAGATCCTTTCTTTGAGCAGGTATTCAAACCTCTGATACGTGAGCAGAACGAGCAGCGCAAAGATAATCTATACATAAAAGGTGACGGACGCAGCAAAATGGATAAGGCCACACGTATAGAGGCTAACCTGGAACCAATCGACCGGAACGGGATGTGGGTGTTCAATGAAGAAGAAAAGGATAACCCGCACATGAAGGAACTGCGCGAACAGTTTAGTCTGTTCGAACTTACACTGCCTTATCCCGCCGATGGTCCCGACTGTATAGAAGGATGCTTCAATATAATCAATGAAAAAATAAAAGAACTCGATCCCGGTGTAACCATCGGCTACAGCGAGTTCAAAGACAGTAACCCTTATAGATGGTGATATTATGGAATCAAACAAAATTTATAATGAAGATTGTTTGGAAGGAATGAAACGAATTCCTGATAATAGCGTAGACTGTATTCTTACAGATCCGCCATATATGTATCTTAAAAATCAAAAGTTAGACAGACCTTTTGATGAAATTGCTTTTTTTAAAGAGTGTAAAAGGGTTCTGAAAAAAGATTCGTTTATTGTTCTTTTTGGAAGGGGGACTTCTTTCTATCGTTGGAATTGTATTCTTGCTGATATGGGATTTACATTTAAAGAAGAGATTATTTGGGATAAGATTAATACAACATCACCATTGCTTCCTTTGTCAAGAAAGCATGAGACTATATCAATACATTCAATTGGTCGCAAAACCATATTAAGGTCTAAAGTACCTTATGAAGAGATTCGTATCAATGATGATTCTAAGGTTGTTGGTGATGCAAAAAGAATTGTCAGTTATATACGAAATAACGATATAGATGTGCTTAAAAAAGAAATTGATAATGGATTAATTTATAATAGGAAGAGAACTCATAAAACCCATGTAAGCACACAGAGTGGATTTTGTTCTTGTAATGAAGCAATTTCCTGTATCAATTCAATAAAAAATGGTTGTAACGAAAGAGATATTATATCAGTTCTAAGAGACCATTATTCAGCTATACACCCGACACAGAAGCCCGTGCGTTTAATAGAGCGTTTATTGGCGATTATAAGCTGTGAAGGAGATATAATATTAGACCCTTTTAGTGGATCTGCAAGTACGGCAATAGCCTGCATAAACACAAAGCGTAATTACATAGGTTTTGAGATAGACAAAGAATATTACGATTTATCAATAAAACGCATCAATAATCTATGAACAACTTTATAGAACTTACCGACTACGATGCCACGATACACCGTGACATCCTGGACAGTCTGCTGCGTGAAGAATCAGGAAGCAGTGCTGTTATTGAAGTGTGCGAAAACCGTGCCATTGCTACCGTACGCAGCCTGCTGAACAGCCGATACGACTGCGATGCTATCTTTTCCGCACAAGGAGAAGAGCGAAACGTGCTCATACTGAAAATCTGCCTTGACATTGCCGTGTACGAGATATTCTGCCAGCACAACCCTTACAAGATGTCGGACATACGCAAGGAACGATACGACGATGCGATGCAGTTCCTGCGCGATGTGCACGACTTTAAAGCCAACATAGAAGGACTTCCCGAACTTCCTGCCGAAACTCAGACCGACAACAGCCCTTGGCAGATAGTCAGCAACGAGCCGTGGAATTCTTACTTTTAATGAACTTTTAAAACTGTTTTAAATATGGCAAGACCAAAGAAAAAACGCCGCATAACAGAAGGCGGATATACTCAGATAAAACCTGTATATGCTTCGGGACCTTACGCCCGTGTAGAACCGGACGTGATCCTACAGATGCCGGAGCTGTTCTACTTTGACATGTCTTCATACATCAGTGCGCTGAATGCAGCCAAAGCAATAGACTTCTACAACCGCGCACGCTTGTACGACATGTACGAATCGGCATTACTCGACCTTCATCTGGGTGGTATTATTGAAAAGAGAAAGGTAGGAGTTAGCCGTATTCCTATAGAGTTCAGACGTAATGGAAAGCCGGATGAGAATGTGAATAAGGAAATTCGTTCGCCATGGTTCCGCAAGTTTGTCAAGGAAGTGCTCATGTCGAAGTTCTGGGGCTACAGCCTGTTTCAGTTCTACCGTGGCGACGACGGATATATTAACTATTACCATGTGCCGTATAAGCACTATGATCCTGTACGCCGTGTTATCCTGAAGTATCAGAGCGACACAGAAGGTATACCAGTAGATGCGTTTGAAAACATGCTTTTTGTAGGCGACAACCCGCGCGATCTGGGAATGCTGGCAGAACTTCTTCCGATGGTGCTCTACAAGCGAAGTAATTTCGGCAACTGGAAACAGTTCTGCGAGATATTCGGTATGCCGATACGTGAATACACCTACGATGCTGGCGATGAAGAAGCCCGAAGCCGTCTGATTCAGGACGCACGCCGACAAGGAGCAAACGCCGTGTATATTCATCCCAAGGAAAGCAGCCTGAACCTGATAGAAAGTGCAAACAAGAGTGGTACGGTAGATCTGTACGAACGATTCAAGGATGCCTGTAATACGGAGATGTCGGTTCGCGTGCTGGGTAACACCCTGACCACCGACGCCAAGAGCACCGGCACACAAGCGCTGGGAACCGTGCATCAGGAAGAAGAAGACATGCTGAAAGCCGACGACCGCGACTTTATTCTGGACGTGCTTAACTATGATATGACAGACATATTCAACGCGCTGGGAGTTAATACAGAAGGCGGTGAATTTGTGTATGTAAAAAATCGCGGACTGAATCCTAGCCAGCAGGTAGACGTGATACAGAAGGTTAAGGCTATGGGTGTGCCCGTGTCTGACGACTACATCTACGAAGTGCTGCTTATCGACAAGCCGGAAGACTACGAACAGCAGAAAGCCGAAATCAAGGCACAGGAAGAGGCCAACCGCAAACTACAGCAGGAAATGGCAAATCAGATAGAAAGCAAGAACAATACAGAACCTGCTAGAAAAGCCAACCGCCGGTTGAATATGGATAACCAGCAGAAAGCGTGGTATGAACGCGCACGCGAAGACTTCCGTAACTGGGTACACGATTTTTTCGGAGTAGCCCCAAAAAAGAAAAACGGGGCTTTGCCGTTTTAATGGATAATATCTACGGTGAGCGATGCAGCGTGTGCGGAGGTTTTCACAACGAGCTGGAACAGGGTATCGACTTTAGCAAGGAAGTTCTCAACAAGATGTTGCGTGAGATATACGACGGACTGAACGTGCGCGACGACATACAGCGTGACGCATTCGAAGAAACGCTTCGCATCTTTAATGAAGCCACTGCAGAAGGTCTGTCTGCATCCGATTTCCCTACAGGCGATGAACTGTTTCTTGAACAGCTTCGCACGAATAACGAAGTATTCTCCGCCTTCCGTACTCACCGTATGCAGAATGATCTGGCAGCACAGCTTATCGATAACAACGGAAAGCTGAAACCTTTTGAACAGTGGGTAAAAGATGTGCAGAACATTACAGATCATTATGTAGTGCGCTGGCTTCGCACAGAATACGACACCGCCGTACTTCGTGCCCATCAGGCAGCCGACTGGAAACACTTTGAAGCATACCAGGATGTACTGCCTAATCTGCGATGGATGCCTACCACATCGCCCGATCCGGACATAGCGCATAAGCAGTACTGGGAGGCAAAACTGACTCTGCCAGTCAATCACCCGTTCTGGCTCAGTCATCGCCCCGGTGACCGATGGAACTGTAAGTGTTCCCTTCAGGCTACCGACGAACCACAGACTACAGGAGCTGTAGGAAACTTTCAGCCTGTTCCTTCCGTTCCCGGACTGGATAACAATCCTGCCGACGACGGTAAGCTGTTCAGCGATTCGCATCCGTATTATACAGAAGCTTATCCTGGAGCAGATAAGGCTGCTGAAAAGATTGTAAACAAACCGCATCTTAATACTGCTTTTGATAAAAAAGTTACTGATAAAGTAACAAGCATAGAAGATGAAATTCGACTAAATAAAGATTTTGAAACAGCTGTTGCTGTCGATAAGAATTCTAATATTATATTTAGGGTAAAAGGAAGCAAATCAGATGTACAATTAAGTGTAAACGATGCAAAAAAATTAAAAGATTGTATTTTAACTCATAATCACCCAGGAGGATGGAGATACGATAAGAACAGAATGGGACACATTGGTGCATCATTCTCTTTAAATGATATTGTACTAGCAATTAATTACGACCTGGCAGAAATCAGAGCTGTAACACCATTGTATACTTTTTCTTTAAAAAGACCTGATAAAGGATGGGGAGTAAAATCAAAAACATTAATACAATATTACCGTAAGAAAGATAGAGAATTAAAAACAGAACATTATTATTTAAGAGAAAAAGGAATGATTAGCGAAGAAGTTGCTAGAGCAATACATAGTCATGAACTTATCAAGAGAATAGCAAAACAATATAAATTTGAATATTCTAAATTAAAAACAAGATATGAATGATATAATTTTAGATGACCGGGCTTTATGGCTTGATTATTTTAAATCGCAATGTGCTCGTTGTAAATTATATAACGATTTAAACGCTTCTTGCAAAGCTTTTCCTAATGGAATTCCATTCAACATGCTTGAAGGAAAAATTACACATGAAAAGGAAATAAAAGGACAAACAGGAAATTTTTTATTTACGCCTAAAGAAATTGAGTAATGCCAGCACCCAACATAGAAGAACAGGTAAAAAGAGCCGTAGCCGGACTGAGCAGGATTTATACCCGCACACTTCCGGTCAAGGTAGGAACAAAAGCCGTATCGCTGACTAAGCAACGCTTTACAGACAGTGCTTTCAGCGGCAGGAAATGGAAGGAGCCTTACCGACGTAAGCTGAGCTTTAAAGGCACTCAGGCAAGTTATAAGACGCTTCTTTCAGGCACTAATCACCTGCGAGACTCTACCTATTTTAAGCCGGAACCGGGAAAAGTGTACATACGCAATCAGGTAGACTACGCACAAATACACAACGAAGGCGGAACAATCAAAGTAACGGCCAAAATGAAGCGATACTTCTGGTATAGATATGCAGCAGCCAAAGGCGCACGCCTTGTCAAGAAAAGAGGAGGACTGAGAAAGACAAAGGGAAACGAAGCTCTGGCACGTGAAGCAATGTTCTGGCGAAACATGGCGCTAAAACGTGAAGGCTCGGTTATACGTATGCCGCGCCGCCACTTCTTCGGGCCTGACGCTAATATGGAGAAAGAAATTCGAAAGATAATCGAAAAAGAAATGCAATTATTTATCAAGAATTATGGAACATATTTTAATGGAACTCGTTAATCTGGTAGGTGAGAACATGCCTGAAATGAAAACAGTAGATGAAGACTACGGACAGCTGGAAATGATAGACGAAACTACGCGAGAAAGCTATCCTCTGACTTTCCCTGCTGTGCTGATAGACGCGCCCGACACAACCTGGAGCAACGTTAGAGGTAAAGACCAGACAGGAACATGTACTGTAAGAGTAAGGCTGATTATCGACTGTTACGACGATACGCATTATCGTAGCGGCACAGTAGACAAGATAAAAGAAAGGGATGATCTGCGGAAGCGTCTTCATGTACTGTTACAAGGCAGACGTATTACAGAAGAAGGTGAACTGATACGTACTAATAGCCGGTTTTATACAGGAAACCATGGCATTAAGGTATACGAATCTACTTATACTGTAGCCGTAACAGAATATATCAGCCTGGAAGAGCAGAAAGTACAGCAGCCGGTAGCCATCCGCATTACACCTGCGTTAAAATGATAGCTGAAGGCTCAGCTGAATATGCTGTGGAGATATACGTTTACGGACATGCTTTTTCGCTTCGCCTGACGGCTTAAATTCGCCTTCCTTGACAAGCTGACGGATAATTGCCTGAATACGGTATTCCGACAGGAAAAAAGCTTGTGAGAGTGCTTTTACAACGTCTGAATAATTACGAAGAACCGGCTCGAGTTCAAAATAGCTTTCAGCTATCCGGCGGTTACGTTCTGCTATAAGTTGGCTGCTGCGTCCCATGGTTTTAATGTTTTAGAGTTATGCAAGTTGGCTGCTGCATTTGTTTTGTACAAAAATACGTAATTGTCAGGACTTAACCAAATTAGCGACTGTATTAGTAGGCGTATGCGTACTTTTGCATCGTCCGGACAGAACTAACACAGTATTAATTTAAAAAAGACAGACACATGGCTATTAACTACAGTATTGCAGCTTACAAAAAACCGGGCGACCTGGAAGGGGCCGCAAAATATTACGCAAAAGCTCAGGCTAGCGGAACGGTAGACATTAACGAACTGGCAGACGATATCGCATACAGCACCACGCTGACAGATGGTGACGTGCTGAACGTGATACGTGCACTTATCAAGCAGATTAACCGGCACATAGCAAAAGGAGAGATCGTTAAGCTGGAAAATCTGGGAACATTTCAGGCACAAATCAGAAGTAACGGAGCGGAAACTTCGGAGGACTTTAACGAAAGCTATATCCGCCAGGTGCATCTTCAGTTCCGCCCAGGACTGGGTATGCAAAGCACGCTGTCGCTTGAAAACCTTCAGTTCAAGAAAGTAAAATCGTACAAGGAGCTGGAAGGAGAATAATCTACCGCCGGAAAAACTAATCTTTACCCCGCGAATAATGTATATTTGCCGCGGGGTAATTATAACCACAAAAACACACAAGAATGAAAGCGATCTACATGAGCGAACTGGCACAAATGTATTTCCCTCGTTCGAGCGTACGCAGTGCCGTAACCCAGCTAAGACGCTGGATAGTATTAAACGAAGAATTGCAGCAGCGACTTACAGAACTTCATTTTCATAAGGGACAGCGCACTCTTACTCCCCTACAGCATGAAGCTATATGTCATTTCCTGGGAGAGCCATAAAACAAAAATCCCCGGCATTGAGTGTCGGGGATTTATTGTTTCAGTCTTCAATATATTTATCGTTTTTAAGCAGTTCAGACATTATTCTATCTCGATAGGCTTTGCTTTGATAATTGCCATCATATTTTTTCCATGATCTTGGATTAGACTTGATCGTTTGCGTTCATAGCTTAATATTTTTGATTAATCGATTGTAAATACATTCGTCGGCTCTTTTAATAGTAGTAACACTTTCTCCATAGGCATATATGAGTTCTTTGTCTAATATCTTACCATTTTGCAACCATGCACGATATACATACGGATTCTTTGAACTTTTCTTTGCAGATGAAAGTGTTCTATAAGTACTTTCAGTCTTTTCATTGTAAAAGCACTTGATTATGTAGTTTAAGTCTTTTTCATTCATATTATTCAAAAACCATTTGTTTACCGTAAATCCTTGCTACTTCATATTCAGCCTGACATCCTTTGCTATCTTGCCAGCCACGACAGAAAAACACTGCATCACATTCCAAGAGAGCCTGAATATCTTTCCCCATGTGCTCTGTGTAAGATGCGTTAGAATCTGGCGATACGTCAAACGGGGTTACCGGCTCGTAGTCATTACTTACCAAGTTTTTTTTACAAGGTCTAAATGAAGTTTTACTCCAATAATTTCTTTCCCACTTATCGGAATTGAGATATATACTTTCTTTTTCATAAATCAATAATTTCAATTTTCAGACTTGCTTTTAAATCTTCCATCATATCTATTGTGTCGTTGTTCTCTATATTGAAACAGACACCCAGCCATTCTCTGTCGCGTGAATGCTGTACGTTCAAGTCGCAGGGATGGTTCCATTTTACCCAGACAAACATAACCTGATTGATCATGCTGTAATGAATTCGTGCAGCCACCCTGCGAAGCTTGAATAGTTCCTGCTGTTTATCCATCTTTCTTCATTTTTATGAAAATCCCAAACTATCCGTCTTCACGGTCTAACCCGTCACATGCTCCCAGCAGGATGCGTCTTTCTGCACAAGGTTCGTACTCGAATGCACAGCCATAGCATGGATTATCGAGGCTACTAATATTTGGAACGGTAACAAATTTTATCGGGGTTCCGTCTACCAACGTACGGACTTCCCCTGGCTTCATGTCGTTAATCATAATCACTCTAATTTTACTACCTCACATCCTGAAAGAAACGGAGACAGAAGCTGAAAATTACAGGCATTGATAAAGCTGTCAAATTTTCTTGCATTATTAATATCTTTCACAAAACATAATTTGTACGAATAATCTGATGATAGTTTTGGATAACCTTTTTTCAGGTAATCTCCAGCGCCAGTCTTAATGACATATATTCCTTTTTCTCTACTTTTAATATTTTCGCCTGTCCAACAATGTACGCAATGAGGTCCTGAAGGTGCATTATAATATCCTTCCTCTGGGTTTATTTCTATTCCACATATACAACAAAATAACTTATTCATCTTCCTTTTCCTCCTCAATCCAAAATGTGATAACGGGTTTATCGTAGACCGTGTATACCGTGATGCGGTTATCTGTACGTTCTATCTTATGAGTTATACCAAGTTTGTTTTTAGAGTTTCGAACGATGTATGTAAAGTTGTTCAAATACTTTTCTATTATGTCCATTTCTTCCTTTGCTTGCTGTTGAGTAAGAGATTGTATTGGAAATCTCTTGTGATAGTATCCCGATATTTCCAATGCATATTTAGGAAGAGGTTTCTTTATAAATTTCCTTTCAATTCTGTACTTTTCCATCTTATTAATGTTTATATTTTCCAACTATATACCACTTAAATTTCTCAATGTATTTCAATATAATAGAAGATAATTCATTCATATATTGAATAGGGAGAACTATAAAAGCTAACGGAGTAACTAGTATGCAATATGGAATCCATATTGCATACCATTTTAATTTACTTTTCTTCATTACATCGCAGATAAGGACAACGGTAACTTACGTGACTTACCTTCTTCATCCTTCAGCTCTACTTGTATGAACTGGCAGGTAGGTATCGGACGATATGCAGCTTTTATGATATTGATACCGTCGATAAAATCGGCATCCTGGCTGCTGGCTGCAAGCTTCTCCAGTTCCAGCACTTTGTTTGCTTTCAGCGCTCCCTTACGGTCCTTGGCAAGCAATCCCATGACTACCTGAACGAGTTCTGCGCTGTTATCGTCCTTAGCAAGTGTTTTCAGGTAATCTTTCACCTTTTCGATACCGGCTTCCACTGTGTCATCCCAACCTTCGTTTACACGATTACCCAGCGTAATAGACATTCTTCCGTCGGCTGTGGTAAAAGTATCGCTCTGTCGGTCTGCCTTGGTTTTAAACAGCTCGTTCTTTGTCTTGATAAGCATAGCAAACTCGGCAAAAACCTCCTGCTTGATTCGTTCCATTTCACAGGAAAGTTTAGATAACTTCTTCACGTTGTTTTCTACCGTCTGATCTACAAGGCTCTTATATGCCTTACGTTCGTTCTGTTCACGTTCTTTTTCTGCTTTTTCTTCAGCTTCCAGCTGTGCTTTCAATGCAGCTTTCTGAGCTGCGCTTAAATTGTTTAAATCAATCATAATTAAAATGTTTTTAAAGGGTTATTAAAACTCGGTATAATAAAGCCGTATTGGCTTTTTGTTGCGGTATACTCTCTGGTAGTACTCTCTTATTTCCTGAAGGTTGTCCGTGTCATGCAAAACACGTATTGCCATAGAGTGATCGGAATCTCTTATTACTACGCGCCATACTCTATATTTCTTTTTCATGCTATTCTATATTATTACTTACAATCGTTATATTACCTCGGCTTTTCTGGTCTATTATGCGGTAGGTTTCCGCGGCTTCACGTTCCAGATCGTCGTATTTTTTCACCAGCACGCTACGCTCCTGAGTCAGCTTCATAAACTCGGCCGAAGTAATGTTTCCGGCAAAAAGTACAGCGTTAATTTCGTCGATGCGTTTCTCCAGCTTAGGAAGGCGGGAAAGTATGCTGTCTATGCGTGCTATCCGTTCATCGTTGATGTCGTATCGTTTATTTGCCATTCTGCTGTTTTTTTAGGATTGATTCAAGTTTAGGTATCAGAGCCGACAGTTCGTCGCTGTCGAGCTGGTAAAGAGGTTTCCCGGCTATGCGCGGGCTGCACAGATACTGATTTACCGTGCGCCAGTCGGTTGTGTCTATTCCTATTTTCTGCAAGCGTTTCAGAACCGCGCTGCGCTGAAACCTGAGTGAACGTTCTGCCATGTCGTCGGCGGTAGTATGAAGCCGGACATTTGCACCAGTGATATATCCTGCCAGATACTGTGCTTCGGAGTATGTCAGCTCCTTGGTTGTGTCTGTACGTCCGTCTGTCAGTTCACTGATAAGACTGCGGTACTGATCTTCGCTCAAACCATGCTTAGCGTACAACACGTGCAGCCGTCTAATCATCCATGGTGTTATCGGTCTTTTCGTTGTTTTTTCCATATTCCTCTATTTTTTTGTCCGTTATCCAGCCAGAACTGCCGGTAGCCTTTATCCCATATCACGAAGAAACCTTTAGGTCCTCCGTTGCCTCTGCCTACATACGTTGCCTTGAAGTGCTCGATATGAATGCGCTTAAATGAATCCTTCTTCAAGTCGTAAGCCACATCGCCGTCTACATCATTACCTTTCATGTGAGAGATGTAGATAAACACCTTTTTGGGAAAGCGCTTGCGCAGGTTGATAAAATCTGCCGCACGAACGCGATACAAGTCGATGAAGTATTGTAGCGAGTCGACAATTATTACATCAGGGCTACGCTGCTTGCTCAAGTCGTCTGCAAGATCATCCGGATTGCATTCGTCAGTGAATTTGATTTTGTTACATTCAGATCGTATGCCCGCCTTGGCAAGTGACTGCTGAAAGTCGTAACTGTCGCCCATTTCCAGGGAAACGAACAGTACCCGTTTCCCCAGTTCGTCGAACTCCTTGGCAAGCTGGAGGCAGAACGAAGACTTACCCTGCCCGGACTTTCCGTACACAATCCAGTTGCCTGTAGCTTCCGTCCGCCCGAACAGGTCGGCAAAACGTGAAGTAAACGGCACAAAGTCGTACTGGCGTTCTTCTATATTTTTGATACTCCAGTTTCTCATAGCTGTATTTCTCCATTCTGTACTTGTCTGCGAATTACTTTATCCATGATCATACCTTCCAGTTCTCTCAGGTCGTCGACAAACCATGCCGATTTGCGAGAATCTTCCGTAGGCAGTTTTTCTACCTTGTCGAGCTTTCCCCATATTTCGTCCTGTTCATCCGGATCAGTCACCCCGTTGGCCGCACAGATGGCACGTACGTCCTTCTTCGTTGCTCCCAGCAGTGTAATGTAGTTACGCACCACACGTCCGTCTATTTCGTCGAATCCGTCTACACGTCCTACATTGCGTTTGATTGTACGGCGAAGTGTTTCCGTTCCGGCAAGTACACATCCCATGCGATACTTCGTGTCGTCGTACAGCGGAATAAGGCAAGCCATGGCACTGTTTGAAAGCTTTCCTGCGTCGTCAAGAACCAGTACCGGATAACAATCTGCCATACGGTTGATGTAGGATGTTATCTGCTGTAGCATATCGTCGGTGTCAGTATACCGGCTGAAAGTAATACCCAGACACCGGCCAAGCTTCTGAAGGAATTTCTTTGCCGTCCACTTCCAGCACTTCAGATAAATAATAGAGTTGTCGGGACAGGTGTTATACAGGTCGATAAGAGAATGTGTCTTACCGCTACCGCTACGGCTGCTGATACAGAACCAGCGGTGATTTTTCTTTGCAGCCATCAGGTAAAGCTTTACCTGCTTGTAAGAAGAAACGGTTTCTACAATTTTCCAGGTATTGTCGTAGTAGTTAAGACCTACAGCTATCTTATCGGCCAGTGCATCCTCCTTGGCTCCATACTTTCCTGCACGGAACTGAGAGAGAGAAGCTGAAGATATATCGCACTTGCGTGCCAGTTCTGCGGCTGAAGAACCGCGTTGAATCAATGTTTCGATGTAATCTCTTAATTTGTTAGCTTCCATAGTTCAATATCTTTTTAATGTGTTATTAAATCGTTTTTAAATTATCTTGAAAATCCTGCCTGAGTAGGATCAAACTCAAAGTCGTCTTCATCGTCGGGATATACAGGACGCGGTGTGTATGCGGGTATGTCTTCTTCGTATTCGGCATCCTCGGCGTGCAGCTTCAGTTCGTTCCGGTTATCCTTGTGCTGTCCGCGACTGTCTGTTATCAGCAGACGTTCCAGAATGTTGTGTCCTGGAAGGGCACTGCTGTATACATTCTCACGTATCACATCGACATCATGCTCGGCTGTTTCCACAATTTCCCGTTTCAGATCTTCGTTGAATTCCTTGATGCGCTTGCGCTGTTCAAAGTGTTCCGGCTTCTGGTCTACAAGAGCCATCGGTACGGCTTCTTTTTCGTCGAGCAGATATCGGAGTGTACCCAGTTCCTTGCCTTCATCCTTTGTACCTTTCTTTCCGGCATTGGTTATCAGCACATGGCTGGTATCGTCAGGATCGTAGCGGACTACCCAGCTTGTGCCCAGGTGATTCAGCAGCGAACGGTCCAGGCTGTCGTAGTAGTACTGCATACCATTACGTTCGAGAATAATGCCGCGCGACTCCAGCTTGTTAGTACGTCCACTGGTCTGCCCCATGAGCAGCAGATACTGTTCGTCAGGAAAAGGAATCTTCCGGTCTTCGGGTGTCTTGCTCCACGCCTGCATGTAAGCGTCTATCTTCTTGGCACGTTCCATCTGCATGACCTCGTGTATGCGCTTTACAGCTTCGGCCTCGGTAGGAATGAACTTGCGGTGCTCATTCAGCCATGTAGTGTTAGGCTGTATCTCTTTGCCAGAAGCAATACCAAAACCTGAGAATGAAGGAAACTTCTGAAAGTATTCCAGAATGAGATACTTGAAGTAAGGCTCCACGATCTTAGCCTGTGCGTTCTTGACTTCGGCAGGTGTAAGATACTTTGTCATTTCCTCGTAGAACGGGAACAGCGATTTTTTGTGATAGTTATCGCACTGCATCTGTACCGGCATATAGCGCTGTCCGAACAGTTCTCTGGCATGGCGTACGGCATTGGTAAGAGCTTCCTTAATCAGGGCATCGCACTCGTTGTCGCCGATGGCATATCCTATAGGGTATTTGCAGCAGGCATCGAGAACCACTACCAGCGTCTTACGGTTGTAATACGTAATGCGCCGTTCTTCCTTAACTGTTCCTCCCTTGCGTACGCGCTTCACTTCTTCACGCTGATACAGAAGTTCTACATCCCAGCCATCGAACACCCAGTATGTCATAGCAGTGAGCGGAGCTGTACGGCGTACCTGTTTTTTCAGGTTGCTGTTCCATTCTCCTATACCGCGACGGCGTGTCTTGGTCACTACATCGTACTTGCGACGGTATGCTCCAATGGTAGCAGGCGACTTGATTTCTTCCAGTCCGAACTGTGCAGCAGCCTTGTTGTATTCTTCCATGATCTGAACATTATTCCAGTTCATGTGCAATCCAAGGAACTGACGTACCAAAGATTCGGCAAGTTCCGAACGTTCGTTACCTTCTTTCAGCTTCGATGCAGCATCGTTGCCGTAATTTTTATGTATCACACTTAGATAGCCCTGTTCTGCTCCTTGCTGACGTGCCGCATCGTACGCCTCGCACTTACGTTTCAGCGACTTCCACGATGCAGGCAGGTTGTGCGGGAACAAAGGTTTTCCCTTTGTATCTTTTACTTCGAGTAGTGCAGTACACTGAGCGCCCAGACGCTCCCATACATTGATACGGGTATTACCACCGATAGCACTTTGCTTCTGACGGTCGCGCAGGCGAAGAAGAGCTTCCATTACATTAACCGATAGTGTATATTCGTTAATCTTAGCCTGAGGAAGGCGATTGTTTTCGCCATACACGTAAGTCTGAAAAAAACTGTATGCGCTATTGTTGTAACGGATTTCTTCTTCCAGGTCGCTCTTTTGCTCGCGGCTGGCAAGTTCTGCATACGGATCGCCGTATACTTCTATATACTTTTTCTTCATATCGGGGCGCATGGTATCAAATTCTACTAAGGCAGAATTTCCCGGCGTGCTGCGACGGGCAATGATAACTTGTCCGTTAGAACGCATGTTATCAAAATTAGATCTTCCGATAAAGCCTTTATCGCTACCGATATTACGCTTTGCATCGAATCTTATTAATTCATTCGCCAACACGCAAACCTTATCGTTATAGATTACTGCCATTGCTTATTATGATTATTGTTAGTGCAGCTTCGGGATTCGAACCCGAAACGCGGCCTCCTGCTCTTTTTACCTTATATACCTACGATCACCAAATTCATCACTATATGGCTAATTACGTTATCCTGAGAACGGCAGGTCCCGCTGCTGCGTGTAGAGTTATTGTTTCTTTCTGTCTAATCTTATTGCAACCGGAATTAAGGACAAAGACAGGAATGCAATGCCGGCTACATTTACCAATCCGTCTGTTAAGGTATTTGCCACTGCCAGGGCAAGTATTGATATAAGTATGTGTGTTGTTTTCATAATTGTTCCTTTTTAGATACCGTCCAATCTTCACAGACTGGACGGCTTTAAACTAACTAATAATTTACATGATAGATTTTATATGATTAGATTGCATGTCTTCTGTATCTTCTTGAATTAAAACCTACACCAGGTTTCACGATAATACAACTTCTTTCGCGTGCTTTCTCTTCCTGGTGAGTTCCAAGAAATTTAGTTTCAGGATTAGCGTTTGAACCAGACTTTTCAGGATGAAAGAATCTTGCAACATCTTGTGGAAATTTTCTCTTTTTCATAATCAAAAAAATTAAATGGTTAATATTATGTTATTTAACTACAAACTTAATCTTAGCCAGCACCTTATCAAGGTTCTGTATGTCATCTACAAACCGCTGAGTAGCGGTAAACTCTATTGTATATCCATCGTAGCTGAAAGGCTTTCCGTAGGCTACTAAAGTGTTAGCCAAACGCTGGCAATACATATCAGTGCTATAAGTTTTCATAATACCTCCTTTTCTGTTTCATGTGTAGCTTCCTTCAAACTCTTGGCTCCCTGAAGAACTCCGCCCATTTCCAAGGCTGCTTTACGAATCATATTCGAAACTTTGCTATGAGTGCGAAACTTCAATGCACTGATAATTGTCACGTGACTTACTTTTAATTTTGCGGCTAACTCACGGCGATCACCGCGTTTCATTAAGATTTCTGCCATAATTTTTATATTTAAGTAGTTAATATCAACGCTTTAACTTGGGTGAAACGATATATTTATTATCTTTGCGCCCATCTTTAATTTTCTAAAGACTTTGCAAATATACAAAATATTTCGCCACATGCAAGAAGAAAAACAAAATATTTCGCCAATAAAACAAAGAATTTTGTCTTTTGCCGAAAGTTTAGGCATAAGCAAAAGAGAATTTTATTCACAAATAGGTGTTTCAAGGGGTACACTAGAAAGTAAATCAAGTATTACCGAAGATGTAATGGCGAGATTTATCGCCAGATTTCCACAAGTATCTCCATCTTGGCTACTAACAGGAGAAGGTGAAATGATTTTGAATGCAAAAAAAGAAGATATTAAAGAATTTCCTGTTGCTCATCATACTGACTCAAAAGAAGGAATACCACTAATTCCTATTAATGCTATGGCCGGAGCTTTCACCGAAGATCAGCAGATAATGGAATACGAATGCGAAAGATTTATCATACCCAGTTTTAAAGGTGCTGATTTCCTAATAGGAGTAAAAGGAAGCAGTATGTATCCTCGTTACAACAGTGGAGATATTGTCGCTTGCAAGCGTTTAAATCTTCAAGATATATTCTTTCAATGGAACAAAGTGTATGTGCTTGATACTGATCAGGGACCGCTAATTAAAAGGATAAAGCCAGGAACAGATAAGGATCACGTCACAATCGTATCAGATAATAAAGAGTACGAACCTTTCGAACTGGCAATAGATCATATATATCACGTGGCTCTTGTCATCGGAGTTATAAGAGTAGAGTAATGAACTGGAATGATATATTAAAAATTTTACTTGTAATTATATTATGGCTAATTGGATTGTATTTGCGTGAGGCTGTATATAAGTTTATGAGAAAAAAAAGAAATAAATTTAATAAATAGAGTTATGAAAAAAATATATTTAGTAGGAGCTATTTTGTTAATTGCAGGAGTATGTTCTTGTGAAAAAAATGATGAAAATTACATTAAAGGTGTAGATCCAACTGCAATTACAGCTGCATTTAAACATTCTAATTTTAAAACTGATCGTAGTTTTAATGCTGAATATGGAAATCTATGGAGTATAAATGGTGAAGATATTTATTCATCATATAACATTTTATTATTTTCAAAAAATTCTACGACAAAAATTGAAAGTATAACTGTCAATGCTTTGTTAAAAAGTCCAGATGGTAACATTGATTATAGCTTATTTCAGGAAATGGCTATGCAAACTAAAGAAGAATGCGATCCAAATATAGTATCAAACTGGTTATCTATTCATTACAATAATCCTGGAGATACAATCATAAATAAAGTTTGTTTTTCTATTACAGAACCATCTGAATTATCAAAAACACTTACAATTAAGAAAGTTTTAAAGGAATCAACAGATAATATTTAATTGTAGAATTTTCAAATCATTTTGTGCAAATATAACAAATAAGCAACACACTTCCAGTATAAATACGCAATAAATAACTAATTATCAATATGTTAATTTACGAATACAATATTATATCAATAGAATAAAGGGTATAACTCTAAGCAATAAAGCTTCATTTTAACGGTATTTTAACCATTAAACCATTAAACTCAACACTAAAAAATACAATAAAAGTGGGTCTGTTGTGGGTCTGTTAAGAACATTTTGTTTTGCTTTTTATGGGTCTGTTGTGGGTCTGTTATTGGGATTCACTGTTATTTTAACAGAATTTTAACAGATAAAAGCATAAAAAAAGCCGCTTTCTCGAATCTACTGAAAGCGGCTTTAATATACGTTTAAAAGAAGCTATTTAAGCACAGATCGGGTAATAATAGCCCTCTTTGTTACCATTCTGCTTTGTTCTGTAGCCAGCATTTTGTACAGATAGCTTTTCTTTACTCCTAAAGTATTCTCATCCAGTTCTTTATATACTTTTTCTATAGAACCGAAGTAATGATCTTGCTTCTCAAAAATAAGGTGAACATGTATTACTTTTGTCATGGCTTTTTATATTGGTTCCTCTCTGCAAATATACAAAATAAGCATTATATTGGATAATTCAATAAAATAAAATCGAAAATAGGAGTATTGTTTACCGCTTAAAACAAAAGAAGCGTTTTTAAGGCTTATTTTAGCCGTTTCTTTTGCTGGATGATATATTTACCCTCTGGGCAAAATAAAAGCAGCACACGCCAAATAAACGTTGCTGCTTGCGCTCTTTTTGTATGTTACATTGTTCGATGCGCGTTCGAGTTTTGCACATTATGTTTTTTTGCTTGCTGTTGCTTTCTTTCTCGTAACTTCCTGACTGATAACTAACAACGGGGTAAAGGTTATTTTTCTTCATTCACATTTTGTTTTATCCCCCTTAGTTATTAATCAAAATCTGATCTGAGTAATTCTTGACATTACCGCACAAGTTGTATTTGCACCACCACGTTCCATTTACATTTACGACCGGCAGTCCCCAGTTTTGTCTTTTTATGGTATAAACTTCAGGATGACTTCCATCAATGTCAGAAACGAGTAAGCGTGCCTCTTGTACACGTCCATCAGCATCGGGATCGTTTGGCTTCCAACCGGCAATAACCCGATGTGCTCCGGTTTCTTCATTAACCTCTATTTTCATCCACGGAGCCTCTCCCTGAGGTATCTCTAGCTCGATTTTCTTACCTTCGGGCAACGTAATTAATCCAAGTTCCCCATCGATATAACGAGCAAAATCGCATACAGCATCTGAATCGAACGCCAGCTTACCTGAAAGGCCAATAGGATTCGGACGGAATACCAATACAACTCTACCTGTCTGTACCGTCTGTCTATACACATCCAGATAAATATATTCCTGTACACTTCCTGGCATTTTTCTATCGCTTTCTACCACAACTTCGGCAAACGGCTCCATACTACGTGAAGAACTTTGAGAAGCAATCGTCACGCCTTCTACCACTCCGTTTACCATAAGGTTTGCATCCTCTTCAGCCTTCAACACCAAACGGAAGTTACTTCCCATATAAGGAATGAAAACAGTATCTCCACGTTCATTTATTTCTACGCCTTCCGACAATTCAGAAGCAGCTTTATCAATCAAACCTTTTAATACTTGTCCGGATTCGGAAGAGGCACCGTTTTCCCAATCATCCACCAAAACCTCAACACGAAGATCTGCTCCGTTACCATATACTTTCAACGTATAGATTGTATTACGCTTTAACGCTGTAAATGTAGTTTTCAGACGATGCCAAGCTCCATCATCGGATGTGACCATAAGTTCTACTTCATAAGCTCCGGCTTTCTGTTCGCACAGGTAAAACAATGTCTCTTTATTATTCTCAAATGGAGTATCACCAAAATCTTTCACAATAGTTTCCGGCTGTACGTTTACCGACAAAGCATCACTCTGGCGCTCATTAACATATCCGATTGAAAGAATATTGCGAATCTTTACATTATTTACCTGAATGCCTTCGAACGGAGAATCTAAATCAATACGCAACACACTGCGCTTTAGAATAACAGAGGTAGAGGTCATGTCTGTACTCAATTCAATCTGTCCACTCATAACAATACCCGAAGCTGTCATTTCAGAGGCAGTAGCCTGTAAGTCCAAAAACTCTTCAAGCGTTGTCTTATCGACTTGCAAAGCAGCCTTCTGAATTATATCGGATGCATTAGCCAGGAAATAGACAGTTCCACGCATCTGTAAAGGTTGTAAATGGCATACTCCTTCAGTATCAGGATTCAAGCGGTCAAACACTTCTTTCAGCATACCACCCTCAAAACGGAAACCCTCTACTTCATTTACAACTGATTCAGAATTAGAAGTTTCTCCTTCTGCCATTCCCATTGCTATCAAGCGGACTCCTATCGCACCTTCCGGCAATTCTTGTTGCATGCTATCTTCTGCACTACATCCACAAAGGAACAATAACAAAAGAGTACATACCCCAATTATATTTTTCATTTTATCCATTATTATCTATAAATTATATCGTTTTTCTATTACTACGTTATCAGACTATTTATACCGATGAGGATTATTCCTACTATCCAGATATTTATATGAGTCAATAGGGAACTGGCTAAGATTCTGAACATAAAAATTGTTCATCAGTTGTTCTGCCCACGGACCGTAAGTAAATGCACTACTATGTCCGTATCCCATTACGTGTCCCAATTCATGGAACATAATATTACATGAATAAGCATTCCAATAATGTTCGAACCAAGCCTGCTGGTAAGCTCCAAACGTGCTTCCTCCTCCTAGTCCCAGTACACCATTGCCTGCATAAACCAATCCGACCTGCAACGTGCGTTGCTGTCTCATTTGTTGCAGCACCTGTTCAACTTTTATCGGATTCTTATTGTCATCATAAAGCTTATCTGCATTATCACGCAATATCTGTTCGTGTTCAGGCATGTCTATCATATAGGTAAAATTGAGGAACAACGCCACAGACTCACGACAGTGTACAGGACGGATACCCATCCAGTTACCCACCGGACCTCCGTTTTCCAAATCAGGATTTCCACCATACAATCCCCAATAGACATACCAGCCATGTTCTATTTTCTGCAATTTTCCCCAATATGGGTCTGTAGACTCAACCTTGAACGTAGCGCCAGTCAACTCAGAAGCTGTCATCTGTTTAACCTCAATCTGACGTCCCCGCTCTGTACGGCACATGGTAGAACGTTGAACCAAAGGCAGCGTTTCATAGAAATCAGCAAAACTTGGTATTGTATCAAAATAAGCCAGATCAAAATATTCATCACTTATTGAAGGAATACAAGCTTTAACCAATACACTCCCTAAATTGCGAGGAGAATAGAAACGGACATGCAGTTTCCCTTCATCAGTGATATTCAGCTGAAGCGGCTGCGCTGTATTAAACTTTCTCTGCGAAGGATCAGTATATACCTCCTTGGGCTCATCATCTTGTAAAATTTTAGAATGGTTACCTTGTTCGTAAGCAGACTGAGTCAAAAACATAACTACAGACTTATCTTCCGGATGCGTAACGTTTGTTTCTATACTATGTATATGATTAGCCTCCAGCTGTGTTTGCTCGAAAGCGTACACCTGACTTATTTCATTTCCAAGATAGCTACGCGTACGCATTGTAATTTCTCCACTAAAAGAAGTATTTTCCACTAATGGCATGAAATTATAGGTAGCTGTATCAGACAGAACCAGATCACGCATAACACCATCGCTTTCACCAGCCATGTTTCCATCACCAGAAAGTGTAGTATAAAAATGAGCTGAGCCAAGCGAAACCTTTTTCTCTATTACGGCATTACGCACATAAGGGTTATTATAATCAAATTTAAAATCAATCTTACCAATAATCCGCTGTTGCTTTACATCCTGACGAATCGATGTTACTTCCTGCTTACCATTCTCTGTTTGTTCCATTGTTACCGTAAACGGAGTCTGAGAATAAAAATATTCAGCATCTAACGGCTTTTGTAAATCTGCCGGAAACTCTAACCATACATCTGAAGCAGAGTTCAACTCATGGATCATTACTTCATCAAGGTTTTCGTTTCCTTTTATCCCCAACACCAATAAACGGTAATTACCTTCATGCAAACCTTCTACATAAATTTCTGCAGTTGATGGATTATACTTGCTTTTTATATCCCGCACACGTACTCCTGCTTCATCTACAATACAATACTCCAAACGATCGTAACGGGATTCTTCTAATGTAGTTGCACGTGAGAGGTTACCTTCGTAGTCTGCATCATACAACTTAAAAACTGCCTCAGGTGTATCTGTATTAGCCGTATTACTCCACTCCTCACGGCTACAAGCCACCAGCAACAGACTACATAAAAAAGTAAAAAAAGTAATTTTCTTCATTCGTTTATTGCTTTTGCTATATATAATGTATTAAAAATATTTCTGTATATGCCTATGTTCCTTTTTAAAAACAGATACAAAATTAAGTATAATATAAAAAAAATCACATATCATTTCTCTATCCAAGAACGTATTGAATTCTTTTTTTGTTCAAAAGAATAAGAAAAAAAGCATCTAAAAGCCATTTAACATGATATATATCAATTTTTTAATCATAACATTTAATTCAAAAATAATTAACTAAGGAATAAAACCAGCAAAAGTAAACAAATGGAACAGTTTTTTTATTTTTCACGAATAGTGTTTTAAAATGCTAGTTTTTATGTAAATTTGTTGCATAAAAATAGAAATTATATGAAAAATACGCTCTACTCATGGTTCAGTATCCTGATAGGATGCATTATTCTGGCAGCTGGCTTTGTCTTTTTCATCAATCCATACAACATTGTTCCAGGGGGTGTGTATGGAGCCAGTATCGTACTTCATAACTTATTTCCTTCGATTCAGGTAGGAACGTTTGGCTACATGTTCGATATTCCATTGCTCATTCTTTCAGTCGTTTTGCTGGGAGCCAAACTTGGTTCACGTACGATTGCTGCCGCACTCATTACCCCTTTACTGATGAATATCATATCCAAACTAGTTTATCCTACCAAAGAAGCATTGGAAGCACTCGATCCAGCACAGCTTGCAGGTGGAAGCATGAACTTATCTGATCATCTGATGTTAGCCTGTGTTATAGGTGCAGCTTTAATCGGAATAGGAACAGGAATTGTCATACGCAACGAAGCCACTACAGGCGGAAGTGATATCGTAGGAATGTTACTCCAAAAATACTGCCACATACGCTTCTCAAAAGCCATACTTTTAGTTGACGGAACCGTAGTATGTTTCGGACTGGCAGTCATTGGCTTTGGCATAGGTAGTGCAGAAGATTCTATACAACCTTCGTGGCATTTGTCACTTTACTCCCTCATCGCTATTTTCATTATTTCAAGAGTGATAGCATATATGATAAACGGAGCCAAAAATGACAAGCTGATATTTGTAATCAGCGATAAAAAAATGACAGAACTGCATACATACATACTAAAAGATCTTGACCGTACAGCAACTTGTATTAAGAGCAGTGGACTATATACAGGTAAGGAGAAAGAAATGATTTTCCTCGTAGTAAGTTATAAAGAAGTAGCAGGTGTAAAACTTACGATAAAAAAGGCAGATCCCCGAGCATTTGTTGTAGTAACTGATGCCTATGATACTTTTGGAGAAGGATGGAAACAATTACCTTCACCCAATGAAATTCATCCAGAATAGAAAATGTATGTTTCCTTACACAAAGCATGCGTTTCGGTAATTCGGGTAGAAAAAACAGTAATTTGGTTACGTACCCATTATATAAAAGCCAATATTTTTGCAGTACACGAATATGACAAATCATAAAACGATTGTACTATGAGAATAAAGGATTTTATATTAGTATGTATTACAACTGCAATAATGTTCCCAATGACTACATTAAAAGCACAGAATATGGAAAAAGAAAAACAACTCCCCGAATACCTTAGTGCGTTTCCTTTAGGTGAAGAGAATGTACAATATGCCAGATTTTTTATCGGGAAATCATACCTGGCTCCGCTCACAAGCAATAAAGATCTAAACACTCCTGTATGTAATGTTACCTTTGAACCTGGATGCAGGAACAACTGGCACAGCCATACAGGAGGACAGCTCCTGATAGCCGTAGGAGGAAAAGGATATTATCAGGAAAAAGGCAAACCGGCACGTTTGCTACTCCCTGGTGATATCGTAGAAATAGCTCCAAACGTAATTCATTGGCACGGAGCAGCTCCTGACAGTTGGTTTTCACATCTCGCAATAGAATGTAATCCACAGAGTAATAAAAACACCTGGCTGGAACCTGTTGACGATGAGCAATACCTTGCTGCGACCTCACAAAGTAATACACTTTCAGCAGAAGCAGCAAAAAATCAGGCTACATGGTATTCCAGCGTAAATGACAAACTGGCTGTTTCTGATCCTGAGTTAACAAAAATATTTGGTAACTTTGCCTTTGGTGAGGTACAAAAATACAGTAACCTGGATACTCGCACACGTATTCTGGTAACTATGGCTTCGGCTATAACAGTAAATGCAAAAACAACATATCTCCAAACACTTCATGCAGCTCTTTCAAACGGAATCACTCCGCTAGAAATAAAAGAAGTACTTTATCACGCCGTACCCTATGCCGGAATGGCAAAGGTAGAAGAGATGGTGGAAATTGCAAATAAATTTCTGGAAAACAGAGGTGTAAAACTGCCTTTGGCACCGCAATCTATACTGCAACCCGAAACAAGACAGGAAAAAGGCCTCGCGCTTCAGAAGAGTATCTTCGGCGATCAAATAGACCGGATGTATGAAACATCTCCGGAGAATCAATTACACATACAAAAATTCCTATCTGCAAATTGCTTTGGCGATTACCAGACCCGCCCTGTGTTTGATATACCGACCCGAGAATTACTTACATTTGCAATTTTGATCTCATTAGGAGGATGCGAACCACAAGTAAAAGGACACATTACAGGAAACGTAAATGTCGGAAATGACAAGTTAAAATTACTCGCAGTTGCAACCCAATTATTACCTTATATAGGTTATCCGAGAACACTCAATGCCATAACTTGCCTGAACGAAGTAATTCCTGAAAAATAAATGAATCTTACGTGTTTATGTTCTTCTTTTCATACAGTAAAGGAGGAACATAAACACTCATCATTTACCAACCATCACGCTATACATTTTATCAAACTCCTATTCCAAGAGATATTTTACTTACATCTCCGTTAAAATCTGTAATAGAGGTTACAATATCTGTAATTTATCTACACCAAATTGTGCCATAGGAAGTATCTTTGCCACAAATTAATAATACTATAACTATGGAGCTTTCTGATTTTTTAGCATACGTAAAGACAGGCCGTGCTCTCAATACGGCAGAAATACATCAGTTTATGAATGATATGAGCAATGAGGCACGACGTATCACTTTTGAACTGAATAACGCCTACCATACTCCCGAAGAAGTACGTAACTTATTATCACGCCTTTTTGGAAAAACTGTAGATGAATCTTTCAGAGTTTTCCCTCCATTTTATACTGACTTTGGTAAAAACATTACAGTGGGGAAAAATGTATTCATTAATGCCTGCTGTCATTTTCAAGACCACGGAGGAGTATCTTTAGGCGACGGTTGCCAGATTGGACATAATGTGGTATTTGCGACATTAAATCATGGATTAGCCCCAGAAGACCGCCAGACAACATATCCTGCCCCTATCACACTTGGAAAAAACGTATGGGTTGGATCCAACTCTACCATTCTACAAGGTGTTACCATAGGTGACAATGCGGTAATAGCAGCAGGTGCGGTAGTAACAAAAGATGTTCCTGAAAATACGATTGTGGGAGGTGTACCAGCCCGTATCATTCGAAAAATCTAATTCACCTACAAGCTATTCCCATAATTGCATAAGATTTGTTTCTCCCCAATACCAATGAGTATATCCGGCTATAACATTCTTATATCTGTACAAAGGGGTGTTGACTTCAGAACCATAAGCATCGTACAATTGCGCTACCGAATGTAAAACGTCAGAAGATGTTGTCATGGAAAAATGGAATTCATGCCCACGAAGCAACACACCTTTGTATTTCATTTCCCGATAGCCTAAATTAAGAGAAGGATGCTCTATCGTGCAGTCTATGGGTAAAATACCTGCCATATCATATATCTTACCTTTTTTGAGGGTAAGCGTACGTGCCAGATACATCATTCCACCACATTCTGCAAATATTTTCCCTCCACGCTCTGCATAAGTCCGCAACTGCTGCATCATCTCTTTACGATGGTGTAAACGACGAACATATAATTCCGGATAGCCTCCAGGCAGATAAACCAGATCAGCAGCTGGAAGTTTATTATCTCTCAGGGGGCTAAAATATGTTATATGCCCCCATTTCGACAACTGCTTCAAATTTTCATGATACGTAAAACAAAAAGCCTCATCTCTGGCCACTGCGATTCTTATTTTCCGCTGAAAAACCTCATTTATACCTTCTTCCGATACATAAGGTAATGTATAAGGACATGGAAATACAGCCTGACATAAACTAATCAGCTTATCTATATCAACGTATTTTTCTATCAGGATGGATATTTTTTCTGCTACGTCATTCATCGAAGACTTGCTTGTAAGCGTAAGTCCCAAATGACGGGATGGAATATACAACTCATCAGCAAAAGGAATATAACCTAAAGCTTCAATGCCAGCATCTGTACATGCGTCCTTCAAAAAAGCATAATGCGAAGCCGATGAAACCTGATTAAATATAACTCCAGCAATCTTCACTTTTTGTGCAAAGTGCTTGAATCCCCATAGCATCGGAGCAACAGAATAAGCTGCTGCCCGTGCATTTATAATCAATACAACAGGCAAATTCAGCAGATTTGCTATCTCGGCTGCACTTCCTTTATCGCGGCTATAACCATCAAACAAGCCCATAACTCCCTCTGTCACGCATACATCTGCATTTTCTGCATATAAGTTATAGATGCGCTGCATGTGATGATGGTGCATCATCCAAGTATCAAGATTTATCGAAGGCCGTCCAGATGCTATTGCGTGAAACTGTGTATCTATATAATCGGGACCGCATTTAAATGGCTGTACCTGTAAGCCACGTTTTTTCAACGCACGCAACAGTCCCATCGTAAAAGTCGTTTTTCCACTACCTGAAGTAGCTGCTCCAATTAATAATTGTGGTTTCATCATGCTGCAAATGTAAAGATTTTCTACATATCAGCGAAATATCATCCTGCATTCTTTTATAGAATATGCATTGTTTTTACTAACTTTACCGTCTCAAACTCAAAGATAGAAAATATGAAATTAGGAAAATGGATTGGCGGCATCATGGGCTTTATGGCTATGGGACCGCTAGGTGCACTTGCAGGTTATGCAATCGGTTCACTGTTCGACAAAGCTGCATACGCTCCTGAAAATATGGATGCCGGCAATGAAACATATACCGGACAGAGAAATAGTTTTTTGTTCTCACTGCTTGTCATGGCTTCGTACATCATTCGCGCAGACGGAAAAATCATGCATAGCGAAATGGAATTTGTACGGCGGTTCCTGCGAACAAATTTTGGAGAAGACGCTGTAGCCGAAGGAGAGCAGATATTGCTTAACTTATTCGAACAGCGCAAACGTATGGAAGCAACCAATCCTTATGCTTTTCAGAATACCATCCGCGAATGCGGAGCACAGATTGCTGCCAACATGAGTTATGAAGAACGTTTGCAACTTCTGAGCTTCCTGGCACAAATTGCCCGCAGCGACGGAAATGTATGCGCCGCCGAAATAGATGCTTTAAAAGAAGTTGCACAGTCTATGCAATTGTCTGCCAAAGAGGTAGAGTCTATGCTGAACTTGTCTGGCAATTCTTTAGAGGAAGCTTACAAAGTTCTGGAAGTAGAACCTACTGCCACCGACGACGAAGTCCGTGCTGCCTATCGACGCCTTGCGCTGAAACACCATCCCGACCGTGTAGCAACATTGGGAGAAGATATTCGCAAGGCTGCCGAGGAAAAGTTCCAAAGCATCAACAATGCAAAGGAACGCATCTACAAGGCTAGAGGCATGAAATAATATGTGGAACAAACTCGGAGAGGTTGTCGGTTATTTCTGTTCGGTTTTCACGAATACCGATTCCGGCAGGCTCTCCGCCCACTATCCATGAACCAATGACAGGATATCGTCCGCTATAAGCCACAGGCTTTACATATTCCTGATATACATAAGCTCCCGTATTATAATCACCTTCTGTCTCTTTCAGAAGCGCATGTTCTTCCCATTGACGAATATCAACCACACTTACATTGTGCCCTTCGCGCGAGAAAACTGGTTTCTTACAAAATACTCCTTGTTGTGGACGTGACAAATAACAGGGTAATACATAAGGAGAATCAGGAAACAATTCATACAGTATACTTAAAATAGCCTTGTTCGACATCACCAGCTTCCAAATTGGTTCCAGCCACTCAACCTGAGCCAGACATCCATCCGGGCTTTCATCTATCATCCATTCCCAAGGATAAAGTTTAAAACATTTCTGAATACATTCACCGGAAGGATCATAAAAAAGACCATTTTGCAAATTCATGCTATTAATGTCAAGCACACGTGTAGAATATCCAGCTTCCATAGCAGTACTTGCCAGATATTGTAATGTTCCAGTATCTTCGTGATCATCAAGAGCTCCGACAAAGTGTATATTGCTTCCCGCAGGGAATATATCTTTCCACGATTGAACCAAACCTTCATGAATACCGTTATATTGGTCACATTCAGGAAAACATTCTTCTTTCCACTGCCACTGAATGACTGACGCTTCGAGCAGGGATGTAGGTGTATCTGCATTAAATTCCAAAATACGAGGAACACCTTTCTCGTCAAGCAGAAAATCGAAACGCCCATACAAACTCAATTCATCCCGGTTCCAGGACTCACAGATACGTTCACATACCTCAGCAGGTATCTGCAACATACGCTCCATAAAATCCGGCTTTTCTGAAATAATGTATTCAGCAGCCTCACAATACATACGATAGGCTTCTCTTGTCGCCTCTTCAAGTCGCTCTATTTCTGCGGGAGTAAAACGGTAATAAGCTTCCTCACGCCAATAATCACCATGAAAATCGAACCCAATAGCTTCAATTTTCTCCCTATAATCAGAGCGAGGGGTCATATTGAATCTTTCCATCTGCTCCTGATTTATCCGTGAATGCTATATGAGCGGCGGGTAGTACCAAATACATTCCCACTCGATTTCGATTTACTTGTACCCGATGGGCTGACTTTTACTCCCGAAGGAGGATTCACCCGAGAACCATTGGCATCGGTCCATGAACCAGACTTCGGATAATAATAATGAGTGGTACTCAAGCCATTAGTCAGAGAAGGCATAAGTGCCCAACGCATCAGCATGGCATTGTAAATCCAGCTATTTCCCTGACTATCTCGGTATTCTTCTTTATCTTTTGGGTTTTCGGGCAATTCTGTTTTCTGTGTACATGCCGCCAACGTCATCAGACACATGGCTGCTACCAGATAATGTCGTTTATTCATTCAACTTTATTTTTTGTGCAATAAATTCATTAGCTTTACAAAAATACGGAAAATCCAATATATAATGAGTTTATATCCAAAAACTTTGCCAGTATAAGAAAAACTTTTTACTTTGCATAGAAATAGAAATACACAACAAAGGAATTATGAAAGGTATAGTTTTAGCAGGAGGTTCAGGTACCCGCCTTTACCCCATCACAAAAGGAGTTTCAAAGCAGCTGCTCCCTATTTTTGATAAGCCTATGATATATTATCCCATTTCGGTACTGATGCTTGCCGGAATCCGGGAAATACTTATTATATCCACTCCACACGATCTTCCGGGATTCCGTCGTCTATTAGGTGATGGAAGCGATTTCGGAGTTCATTTTGAATATGCAGAACAGCCCTCACCCGATGGTCTGGCACAAGCATTCATTATTGGTGAAAAATTCATCGGTAACGATGCTGCCTGCCTGGTATTGGGTGACAATATCTTTCATGGAAATGGATTCACCGCAATGCTGAAAGAAGCTGTACGAACAGCTGAAGAAGAAGCTAAAGCAACAGTATTTGGTTATTGGGTAAGTGATCCGGAACGTTACGGTGTTGCTGAATTTGATGAGGCTGGAAATTGCCTTTCCATTGAAGAAAAGCCAGAACATCCGAAATCTAATTATGCCGTAACAGGACTTTATTTCTATCCGAACAAAGTAGTGAATGTGGCAAAAAATATAAAACCATCGGCACGTGGTGAGCTGGAAATTACAACAGTAAACCAACGCTTCCTTGCCGACGGAGAACTGAAAGTACAAACGTTAGGCCGCGGGTTTGCATGGCTTGACACAGGTACTCACGATTCACTAGCCGAAGCATCCACTTACATTGAAGTAATAGAGAAACGTCAAGGACTAAAAGTAGCATGTCTGGAAGGCATAGCCTTGCGTCATGGCTGGATCACCGCTGAGAAGATGCGTCAGCTGGCACAACCAATGCTAAAGAACCAATATGGTCAGTACCTGCTGAAAGTTATAGACGAATTGGGACTAAACGATTAAAAAACGATTATACGAAAGATGAACGTTATCAAAACAGCAATCGACGGGGTAGTCATCATTGAGCCTCGTCTGTTTAAGGACGACAGAGGATATTTTTTTGAATCTTTTTCCGAAAGAGATTTCAATGCGCAGGTACGTACCGTACGCTTTGTACAAGACAATGAGAGTAAATCGAGTTATGGTGTTTTACGCGGATTACACTTCCAAAAACCACCTTTTGCACAAAGCAAACTAGTCCGCGTTGTAAAAGGAGCTGTACTTGATGTTGCAGTTGACATCCGAAAAGGTTCTCCAACATTCGGACAACATGTAGCAGTAGAACTGACAGAAGAAAACCACCGTCAATTTTTTATACCACGTGGTTTTGCACATGGATTCAGCGTGCTGACTGATGAAGTTATTTTCCAGTATAAATGCGATAATTTCTATGCACCTCAAAGTGAAGGAGCTATTGCCTGGGATGATCCTGCTCTTGGCATAGACTGGAAAATTCCTGCCGAGAAAGTAATTCTTTCAGAAAAAGACAAACACCATCCGCTATTAAAAGATGCAGATTGGCTGTTCTCTTACGGCGAAGAACTATACTAAAAACAACCTTAAAAAAAGTGGCATGTCTTCTAATACTATAGAGGCATGCCACTTTAAAATTATCTTCCTTTTTTAATCGTCATCACGATCCATATCAATCAGATTAAATTTCAAGTCAAACTTCAAATCCCAAAAATTCGATAATCTTACTTCATATTCATAGCGGTCTTTTTCTATTTGCAAGATTTTTGCTTCCGGGTAATTTGTTTTTACATATTTTACAATCTGTGCCGGAACTGCAGTTTCAGGCACCAAACCATGTTTACACTTCATCTCTTTCCAGTTACCCTGCTTGTCAAATTCCAATTTATCACCGTTAACGAACATGACATCATAAGTAACATCAAATATATCTTTATCCATTTTTGAGAAAGCCACATTACGGTCTGCAAAATGTTTTTTTACAAAACTCTGAGCCGCTTGAGGAAGTTGTTCAAAAGTGACAGGCTTATCATTGTCAGCCACTACAACCTGCATTGTAAACAAACACACCAAGAAAAATACTAACTTTTTCATAATCATAAGTTTTTAAAGAGTTATTATTTGTTTTCGTTTAATTTTCTATTGCAAAACTACCTACCGATTCTGAAAAGAATTGGGAATTTCCAAAATTTACTGTTATTTTTTCTTCAACGCCTGATTTTATCGATACACATTTACTGAGATATCTAAACATTTGGATATTTCACTTATTTTGACGAACTTGCGAAACATAACACTTAACACAAATTTTATTAACTATGAGAACCAGCATTTATGCTCTTCTGCTTGCAGCCTTATTTACAAGTTGTACAGCTACGGAGAATCAGAAAAAACAAGACAAAACCGAACCTGTTTCAACAACAGTTCGCCTGTTGGAAGGCGATATGCCAGATCCATCAGTAGTACGCGTAGGTAACACTTATTACATGGTACATTCGTCATTCATCTACACTCCGGGACTAGTGGTATACAGTTCAAAAAATCTTGCAGACTGGACTCCCTGCTCGGCAGCATTACCCGAATATACAGGTGACATTTGGGCTCCTGATATTTGTGTGTACGACAACCGTTTTTATATCTATTTCCCGACCCGCAATGAAAAAGGAGAAAAAACGAATATGGTTACATGGGCAGACAGCCCTGAAGGTCCATGGAGTAAACCTGTAGATCTGAAAGTAGGAGGAATAGATCCTGAGCATGTAGTGGATGAAAAAGGTAACCGATATCTATTACTCAGCGCAGGCGATTTACATCCATTAAGCGCCGACGGACTATCCATTACAGGTAAGCCTGAAATCATCTATAAAGGTTGGGAGATACCTGAAGAATGGGATATAGAAAGCTTCTCATTAGAAGGCCTGAATGTGAAAAAAATCAATGATTGGTATTATCTACTAGCGGCTGAAGGTGGAACTGCCGGACCTCCTACAGGACACATGGTAGTACAGGCACGTTCAAAAAGCGTACACGGTCCTTGGGAAAATGCGCCAGAGAATCCATTATTACGAACTCAGTCACCACAAGAAATCTGGTGGAGTCAAGGACACGGATCAGTAGTTGATACTCCAGAAGGTAAATTGATGCTTTTTTTTCATGGATATGAGAAAGGATATCTTACGTTAGGAAGACAAACTTTAACACGTGAAGTTGTTATAGGTGATGACGGATGGCTACATCTCACAGACAAACCCGCTCCATTGCCGGAGCCTCAACGTCCGTCATTGCGTACAGCGAAAGATTTTATCTGGCAAGCAGCCGGAGAAAACTTCTCCGCACGCTTCCATGTCACTCCAGAACTCATCACACTGAAAGCAAAAGGTAAAAGTCCCAAAGATGCCTCTCCCCTTCTTGCACGTGCAGGTGATCACCGGTATGAAATCGAAGCATGCCTTGAACTGAATAATGCAGAAGCTTCAGCCGGATTAGTCATCTACTACAATAAAGACATGCATTTTGGGTTAGGATTCCGTCCCGGTGAACTTCTTCGTTATCGCCGTGGAGCCGTACATACCAGCCAGCCCAAAACGGAAATAACCGTAAATGATGGAAAATGCCGCTTATGGGTACGCTTACGCAATTATGACAACATTATTTCCGGATGGTACAGCACCGACGGTAAGACATGGCACAAATATCCATGGGGATTTGACATGCAAGGCTACCATCACAATACATTGGGAGAATTCCTCTCTCTCCGTCCTGGCATATATGCAGGAGGTGAAGGTGAAGTGCATGTAACAGATTTTACCTATCGTACTTTATAACTTAATAAAAATAAAGGGAATACACTGGGTACGCAAACAAATAAATCGTAGAGCCATTTGCCGTATTTACAACCGATTATTACTCAATATTTTATAGATAATAAGTCAGAAATATGG